>ENA-UEOZ01000488-UEOZ01000488.1-human-gut-metagenome-genome-assembly--contig:-NODE-488-length-26242-cov-5.568355_pt1 | contig 26242 bp, 18 predicted proteins | sample MGYA00242898_ERZ507912 | MGnify/ENA primary metagenome ERZ507912 (study PRJEB26167, sample SAMN06115410) | human gut metagenome | host: Homo sapiens | place: China:Chongqing | collected 2016-04-27... | reverse complement strand
ACTTTAAGAATGACGGATTTCACATTGTTAACGGTCGTGGTGCTTACGGCAATTGCCTTGGTGACGGCAGCCTTGCTGATAGCGCGCCTTGCGGCTCCCCGTACGTTCAATCCTCAAAAAGGTGAGCCATACGAGTGCGGTGTGCCCACGCGGGGGGAAGCTTGGTTTCAGTTCCATGCCGGTTATTACCTGTATGCCATCCTGTTCCTGATATTCGACATCGAGACAGTGTTCCTGTTTCCGTGGGCGGCGGTGGTAGGTCGTATCGGCATGCAAGGGCTGTTGAGCATCGTATTTTTTATTGCAGTATTGATTCTGGGCCTGGCTTACGCCTGGAGGAAAGGAGCGTTGGAATGGAAATGAAACACGGGTTGCCCAAGATAAAGGATATGGAGCCGGGCGATTTCAAGAATAACGATTACCTGTTGCGCATGGCTGAGAAACTGAACCGCGACGGGGCGGGTATCGTATTGGGCACGCTGGATGATCTGATCAACTGGGGTCGCAGCAATTCGCTTTGGTCGCTTACTTTCGGCACGAGCTGTTGCGCCATAGAGTTCATGGCCCTGGGGGCGGCGCGTTATGACATGGCGCGTTTCGGCTTCGAGGTGACGCGCAACTCGCCGCGCCAGGCGGACATGATCATGGTGTTGGGTACGATAACTTACCGCATGGCCCCAGTACTGAAGCGGTTGTACGACCAGATGGCCGAGCCGAAATACGTGGTGGCCGTGGGGGGATGTACCATCAGCGGAGGGCCGTTCCGGCGGAGTTACCACGTGGTGAACGGGATAGACCGCATCATCCCGGTGGACGTGTACATTCCCGGATGTCCGCCGCGGCCGGAAGCCTTTTTCTACGGGATGATGCAGTTGCAACGTAAAATCAAGATGGAGCGTTTCCTCGGAGGGCGCAACCACAAGGAGAAACCGGACGAAGCCGGGGAAAGAAAGGAGGCCGGAGTATGATAGAAGAAAAGATAAGGCAGTGGTGTGCGGCCGCCACGGTGGAAGAGGCCGGCGAGAGAGTGGTAGTGGTCCCGGATCGGGACGTGGCGGAGGTATGCCGCCGGCTGCACGACGACGTGGAAGAACCGATGGACTTCATGCGGGACCTTGTGGCGGCGGACGGAGACGGCCGTCTGAGCGTGTTCTACCAGTTGGAGTCGACGCGGACGGGCGGCCGCGTGACGTTGCGAACGGACACGGACGGGCGCGAGGATCCTTTCCTGCCCTCGGTGTGCCGGATATGGAAAACGGCGGAAATCAAGGAACGCGAGGCATACGATTTCTTCGGCATACGCTTCACGGGGCATCCCGACATGCGCCGCCTCTACCTGCGTGAGGATTGGGCGGGTTATCCGCTCCGCAAGGATTATGACATGGACAGCAACCCGCTCAACATGGAGAATGAAGAAAACGCCGACGTGACGGAAGAATATGACTTGCGTGCGGACGGGACCATCGAACGGCGCGAGAACGTGGTGTTCCGCCCGGATGACTTCATTGTCAATATTGGCCCGCAGCATCCTTCCACACATGGCGTATTGCGTATGCGTACGTCGTTGGACGGCGAGATGGTCAAGAAGATAGACCCCATATTGGGATATATCCACCGGGGTATCGAAAAGATGAACGAGAGCCTGACTTATCCGCAGACGCTGGCGCTGACCGACCGTTTGGACTACCTGAGCGCTCACCAGAGCCGCCATGCCCTGTGCATGTGTATCGAGCAAGCCGCGGGTATCGAGGTTTCCGAACGTGCGCAATATATCCGCACGATAATGGACGAATTGCAACGTATCGATTCCCACCTCCTGTTTTATTCCTGTCTGGCCATGGACATGGGAGCGCTGACGCCTTTCTTCTATGGCTTCCGGGAGCGTGAGATGATTCTCGACATTTTCGAGGATACCACCGGAGGACGGTTGATTCAGAACTACAATGTGATTGGCGGCGTGCAGGCCGACCTGCATCCCGATTTCGTGCGGAAGACGAAAGAGTTTATCGTGCACTTGCGGAGTATCATCCATGAGTACCACGATATCTTTACCAAGAGCGTCATTGCCCGCACCCGTCTGAAGGGGGTCGGCTTGCTTTCGCGTGAGGATGCTATCTCGTTGGGCTGTACCGGCGGGACGGGCCGTGCTTCCGGATGGGCCAACGACGTGCGCAAACATCATCCCTACGCGATGTACGGCAAGGTGGACTTTAAGGAAATCACCTATACGCATGGGGACGCTTTCGATCGCTATATGGTGCGCATGGATGAAATCATGGAATCCTGCAGAATTATAGAACAGTTGATAGATAATGTACCCGAAGGGGAGTTCCGGGTGAAGACGAAGCCCATTCTCAAATTGCCCGAAGGCGTGTTTACGGCTTCCGTCGAGGCCAGCCGTGGCGAGTTCGGTGTGTTCCTCATCAGCCGTGGAGACAAGACGCCTTACCGTTTGCACTACCGAAGCACAGGGCTGCCGTTGGTGCATGCCATGGACACCGTGTGTCGGGGCGGGAAGATAGCCGACCTGATTGCCATCGGCGGTACGATGGACTTCGTGATACCGGATATTGACAGATAACATACAGACACATTTAAATATATGAATCAAGCATTTTTGGATTATTACAGTCTGGAACCGTTTACGCAGTGGATACACCGTACGTTGTGCGGTGTGATGCCTGAGGACTGGGCTGTTTTTATCGAAGGGTTGGCGCTGGGCATAGTCATTTTGCTGGCATACGCTGTGCTGGCCGTGGTGCTCATTTACATGGAACGCCGTGTTTGCGGTGCTTTCCAGTGCCGTATCGGACCGAACCGCGTGGGAGGCAAAGGCGGATTGTTGCAAGTGCCTGCCGACGTGTTGAAGATACTGACCAAGGAAATCATACGCCTCAGGAAGTCCGACCATGTGCTTTATGAACTGGCGCCTTATCTGGTGATTCTGGCTTCCGTCATCTCGTTTTCTTGCCTGCCCTGGCACAAGGGAGCAGAGATTTTGGATATGCAAATAGGAATATTTTTCGTGTTGGCCGCTTCGAGTATCGGGGTGATCGGTATTTTGTTGGCCGGATGGAGTAGTAACAGCAAGTACACGATTATCGGTGCCGTCCGCAGCGGTGCCATGATTATCAGCTATGAGCTGTCTTTGGGTATTACGGTACTTACGATGGTTATCCTGAGCGGGACGATGAGCATCAGCGGCATTGTGGAGAGCCAGGCCGGAGGATGGAACATTTTCAAAGGACATATCCTGACACTGGTGGCTTTTGTTATTTACCTTATTTCCGGTAATGCCGAAGCCAACCGTGGCCCGTTCGACCTGGCTGAAGCCGAGCAAGAGCTGACAGCCGGTTACCATACGGAATATTCCGGTATGCATTTCGGCTTTTTCTACCTGGCCGAGTATCTGAACCTTTTCATTACGGCCGGTATTGCCACTACGCTTTTCTTAGGGGGGTGGATGCCTTTGCATGTGGCCGGGCTCGACGGGTTCAATGCCGTGATGGACTATATTCCCGGCATTGTGTGGTTCCTGGGCAAGACGTTTTTCGTCATATTCCTGTTGATGTGGATCCGGTGGACCTTCCCCCGTTTGCGTATCGACCAGGTGCTGACGCTGGAATGGAAATACCTCATGCCCTTGTCGCTCGTAGTCATGTTGGCCATGGTGGTGATGAAGGTTTTCGGATTGGTTTTTTAAAACGATAGTAATGAAATGAGTAAATTCACGAAATATATAAAGAGATATTGGCGTAGCACGGAGAGTCTGGCGGGAGGGCTGAATACGTCCATCAAGGTGTTTTTCCGGAAGAAAGTGACGGAGCAGTATCCGGAAAACCGGCATACGACGCTTTACATACCGGAACGTCATCGGGCACAGTTGGAAATGATTCATAACAACCAGAACCAGCATCATTGTGTGGCCTGCGGATTGTGTCAGATGGCTTGTCCCAACGATACGATTCGTGTGGTATCCGAGGTGAGGGAAGATGCAGAAGGAAAGAAGAAGAAGTATTTGGTGAAGTATGAGTATGATTTGGGTTCCTGCATGTTTTGCCAGCTTTGTGTCAATGCCTGTCCGCATGATGCCATACGTTTTTCCAACGATTTTGAGAATTCGGTTTTCGAGCGTGACAAGTTGCTGCTCACGTTGAACCGGGAAGGTTCGGTGCTGGCACCGGCTCCCGAGAAAAACAAACCTATAAAAGCATAATGTAATATGGAAGGAATCACTCTTGGGCAAGTAGTTTTTGGAGTTGTCGCACTGATGATGGCGGTCTGTTCGGTGCTGGCTGTGACGTCGGGCCGTATTTTACGTGCGGCTACGGCTTTGCTGTTTGTGCTTTTCGGGACGGCCGGTCTTTATTTTATGTTGGGCTATACCTATTTGGGAGCGGTGCAGTTGTCGGTTTATGCCGGAGGTATCGTAGTGCTTTATGTCTTCTCTATCTTGCTGACCCGTTCGGACAAAAACATGAACGAACGTATCCCGCGGGGACGTTGGTTTGCAGCCATACTGACGGTATTGGTCGGTTTCGGATTGACGGTATTCCTGCTGTCGTCTTACGGTTTTGCACGTTTCTCCGTTCCTCCGTTGGTGGAACTGGATCCGGTGAAAGTCGGCAACGCACTTATCGGAATGGAGAAATACCAGTTCGTCCTGCCTTTCGAGGTAGTCAGTGTGTTGTTGTTGGCCTGCATGATCGGCGCCATCATGATTGCACGTAAACGTTGATTAAACAAACAAAGTTATGGAAATAGATGTTTTTTATTATCTGATACTGAGTACGGTGATGATGTTTGCCGGTATTTACGGTTTTTTCACGCGCCGTAACCTGTTGGCCACGCTCATCTCCGTGGAGCTGATGCTGAATGCCACGAACATCAACTTTGCCGTGTTCAACCGTTATTTTTATCCGGGTGCACTTGAAGGCCATTTCTTCACGCTCTTCGGCATAGCCATCTCGGCGGCGGAAACGGCTGTGGCTATTGCCATTATGATAAATGTGTACCGTAATATCCGAAATATCCAGACGGATGACGTCAGCGACCTGAAGGGTTGACGTCGGAAACTGATAAAAAAAGAATAATATGGAATATACGATATTGATACTCCTCCTGCCCGTACTGAGCTTTCTGGTGTTGGCTTTGGCAGGTATGAAGATGTCCCACCGCGCAGCCGGTCTGATTGGTTCGTTGTCATTGGGAGCGGTAGCCGTGTTGAGTTATGTCACGGCATACGGTTATTTCACCTTGCCGCGCTTGGCCGACGGGACGTTTGGAACCCTGATACCTTATAATTTTGTATGGCTTCCTTTTGCGGCCGGCCTGCATATCGACATGGGTATTTTGCTCGATCCTATTTCGGTGATGATGCTGGTGGTTATTTCCACCGTTTCGCTCATGGTGCACATCTATTCTTTCGGGTATATGAAAGGGGAGAAGGGTTTTCAGCGTTATTACGCTTTTCTGAGCTTGTTCACCTTTTCGATGCTCGGACTGGTGGTAGCCACGAACATTTTCCAGATGTATGTGTTTTGGGAATTGGTGGGCGTGTCCTCTTACCTGCTCATAGGTTTCTATTACACCAAGCCAGAGGCCATTGCCGCTTCCAAGAAAGCTTTTATCGTGACACGTTTTGCCGACCTCGGATTCCTTATCGGTATCCTGATTTACGGTTATTATATGGGTACGTTCACCTTTGCGCCTGCCGAGGAGAACCTTATGCAAGGCGCATTGATGCTGCCGTGGGCATTGGGGCTGATGTTTGTGGGCGGTGCCGGTAAGAGCGCCATGTTCCCGCTTCACATCTGGTTGCCCGACGCTATGGAAGGCCCTACGCCGGTCAGTGCGTTGATTCATGCGGCCACGATGGTCGTGGCCGGAGTGTACCAGGTGGCACGGATGTTCCCGCTTTATATCGCATACGCGCCGGAAACGTTGCACATTGTGGCCTACGTCGGGGCTTTCACGGCTTTCTATGCCGCTTCCGTGGCTTGCGTGCAAAGCGACATCAAGCGGGTGCTGGCCTTTTCCACCATTTCCCAAATCGGGTTCATGATGGTGGCTTTGGGAGTCTGCACGGGTATGCCGAGCCATGAAGGCGGTCTGGGTTACATGGCTTCCATGTTCCATCTTTTCACCCATGCCATGTTCAAGGCTTTGCTCTTCCTCGGCGCGGGCTGCATCATCCATGCCGTGCATAGTAACGAGATGTCCGTGATGGGCGGCTTGCGCAAGTATATGCCGGTGACGCATGTCACGTTCCTCATCGCCTGCCTGGCCATTGCCGGTATTCCGCCGTTTTCCGGTTTCTTTTCCAAGGACGAGATTCTGACGGCTTGCTTTGCTTTCAGTCCGGTGATGGGTTATGTTATGACTTTCATTGCCGGGATGACGGCTTTCTACATGTTCCGTCTGTACTACTGCATTTTCTGGGGGCATGAGAATAAAGAACTGCATGCCGAACACGTGCCGCATGAAAGTCCGCTTACGATGACCTTTCCGTTGATGGTGCTGGCCGCTGTGACCTGTTTGGCCGGTTTCATTCCCTTCGGGCATTTCGTCACGGGCGACGGTTTGTCTTACGACATTCACCTGGACGGTGGCGTGGCAGCCACGAGTTGCGTGGTGGCCGTGCTGGCCATAGCTTTGGCTACTTTCATGTATGCCCGTAGCGAGCAGCCGGTGGCCGATGCCCTGGCCCGGCGTTTCCCGAAACTGCACCGTGCGGCTTACCGCCGTTTTTATATGGACGAAGCCTGGCTGTTCGTCACCAAACGGATTATTTTCCGCTGCGTGTCTGCCCCGTTGGCGTGGTTCGACCGCCATGTGATAGACGGTTTCATGAACTTTCTGGCTTGGGCCACCCGTGCTTCGGCGGAGGAGGTACAACCTATGCAGAGCGGACGGATACAGGCTTACGTGATTTGGTTCCTGAGCGGCATTATCCTTTTGACTTTGGTTTTGCTGGCCGTCTGATAATTCTTTAACGAGGTAAAAAAGTAAAAACGATATGAATATATTAAGTCTTTTCGTATTGATTCCCCTGTTGATGATGCTCGGGCTGTGGATGGCCCGGGGCATCAACCAAGTACGGGGAGTGATGGTAGCCGGTTCTTCCGCGTTGTTGGTGCTGGCGGTCTGGCTTGCCGTGGATTATCTCCGGCTTCGTGCGTTGATTGCCAATCTGCCTTTTCCGCAGCCGGAGATGCTCTACACGGACAGTGTCGTGTGGTACGCTCCCTTACATATCTGTTATTCCGTCGGAGTAGACGGAATTTCTGTGGTCATGTTGCTGCTGAGCGCCATCATCGTGTTCACGGGCACTTTCGCCTCATGGAAACTGAAACCCCTCACGAAAGAATATTTCCTGTGGTTTACCTTGCTCTCCACGGGCGTATTCGGTTTCTTCATCTCCACCGACCTTTTCACCATGTTCATGTTTTACGAGGTGGCCCTCATCCCGATGTACCTGCTCATCGGTGTATGGGGCAGCGGGCGTAAGGAATATGCCGCCATGAAACTGACGCTGATGCTGATGGGCGGGTCGGCTTTCCTGCTCATCGGTATCCTGGGCATCTATTACGGAGCTGGGGCGCAGACGATGAATGTGCTGGAGATTGCCAGCTTGCATAATATCCCCGAAGAGATGCAGCACCTGTTCTTTCCGGCGGTGTTCTTGGGTTTCGGCGTATTGGGTGCCTTGTTCCCGTTCCATACATGGAGTCCCGACGGCCATGCTTCCGCCCCTACGGCGGTGTCCATGTTGCATGCCGGCGTGTTGATGAAACTGGGTGGCTACGGGTGTTTCCGCATTGCCATGTACCTGATGCCTGAAGGACTGGCCCAGTGGGGCGACTTCTTCCTGATACTGACTACGGTTTCTGTGGTTTACGGGGCTTTCAGCGCCGTGGTGCAGACCGATTTGAAATACATCAATGCCTATTCTTCCGTAAGCCATTGCGGCCTGGTGCTTTTCGCCTTGCTGATGGCGACCCGCACGAGCTGCACGGGCGCCATCCTGCAAATGCTGAGCCACGGGCTGATGACGGCCTTGTTCTTTGCCCTTATCGGCATGATATACGGCCGGACGCACACCCGTGACGTGCGCGAGTTGAATGGATTGATGAAGGTCATGCCTTTCCTGGCTGTGGGGTACGTCATTGCCGGTCTGGCCAATCTCGGCCTGCCCGGTCTGAGCGGTTTTGTGGCCGAGATGACGGTATTCGTGGGTTCTTTCGAACATCCCGACGTGTTCCACCGCGCCTGCACCGTCATCGCCACGATGAGTATCGTCATCACGGCAGTGTATATCCTGCGTGTGGTGGGCAAGATTCTTTATGGCACGTGCCGTAACCCCGAGCATCTGAAGTTGACGGATGCCACGTGGGACGAGCGTTTTGCCGTCATTTGCCTGATTGTGTGTGTGGCCGGACTGGGACTTGCCCCGTGGTGGGTGAGCGACACCATCAGTTTCAGTGTAGAGCCTATTGTTTCACATTTTAATCTTCCCTGATCCAAGTTATGAACAGTAATTTATCTGCTATATTGTCCTTGCATGCCGAGCTGTCGCTGGTGTTGATTCTGTTGGTGGCCCTCTTGGCCGACCTTTTCATGGGCCGCCATCGCCAGCGTTGGTTTCATCCGGTCATTTGCGTGTTGATGGCACTCCAGATAGGATTGAACCTTACGCCCGACACCCGCGCACTCTTCGGCGGCATGTACGTCAACACCCCGTTCACGTCCATCGTCAAGTCCATCCTTTCGGCCGGCACGTTGCTTATCTTCCTCCAAAGCGGCGAATGGCTGGGGCGGAAAGACACGCATTATAAACAAGGTGAGTTCTACGTGCTGACGCTCTCCACCTTGCTGGGCATGTTCTTCATGGTGTCCGCCGGGCATTTCCTGATATTCTACATCGGATTGGAAATGGCCAGCATCCCCATGGCCTGCCTCGTGGCCCTCGACAAATACCGCCACCACAGCGCGGAAGCCGGAGCCAAGTTTATCCTGAGCACGATGTTCTCTTCCGCCCTGCTGCTCTATGGCCTGTCGTTCATCTACGGCACTTCCGGCACGCTCTATTTTGCCGACCTTCCGGCCATGCTCCAAGGCGGCGCGTTGCAGCAGTTTGCCTTGGTGCTCTTCTTGGCCGGGATGGGCTTCAAGATGAGCCTCGTGCCGTTCCATCTGTGGACGGCCGATGTTTACGAGGGTGCGCCTACCGGCGTGACGGCCTACCTCAGTGTCATTTCCAAGGGAGCCGCCGCCGTGGCCTTGGCCATCGTCCTGCGTTTCGTGTTCCCTTTGATGAAAGAAGACTGGACGCTCGCTGTGGCCCTGCTTTCCGTCGCCAGTATCACCGTGGCCAACCTGATGGCCATCCTGCAGGGCGACATGAAGCGTTTCATGGCTTTTAGTAGCATCTCGCAGGCCGGTTACATCCTTCTGGGCGTGCTCGCAGGCACGGCGCAGGGCATGGCCTCGCTGGTGTTTTATGTGGCCGTGTATGTGGCGGCCAACGTGGCCGTCTTTGCCGTTATCGGTACCGTCGAACAGCACGCGGGCGGCCGGACCGACCGCGACGCCTACCGCGGACTTTACCGCACGAACCCTCGCCTGACACTGGTGCTGACGTTGGCCCTGTTCTCGTTGGGCGGCATCCCCCCGTTTGCCGGTTTCTTCTCCAAGTTCTTTATTTTCGCGGCGGCCTTTGCCCAAGGGTGGTATTTGGTTGTGTTCCTCGCGTTGGTGAACACCATCGTCTCCCTTTTCTACTACCTGTTGGTGGTCAAGGCCATGTACATCTCCGAGCCCCTCACGGCGGACGGCCTTCCGGTGGTGGCTCCCTTGCGCAGCCATCCGGGCGTGCGCCTCACGTTGGCGCTCTGCACGGCGGGTGTCTGCCTGTTGGGCGTGATGAGTTTCGTCTACGAAGGCCTGATGCATTGGGCCCAGATGTTGTAGGAATCCTTTTTGTCTAAAAAAGGATTAACAATCCGACTTCGGGTTGTTTTGTTTTAATTTGCATAAAATCAGTAGGTTGAAATGATAAAATCACTTGGCGCAGAACGAAAAATCGTTCTGCGCCAAGTGATTTTTCAATCTGCTGCAAACGATTTTTCGTTTGGCGCAGATTGATTTTATGGAGTGCTTTTCCTTGACAAATATGAGAAAAATACCTTTTTGCTGATATAATCCTAATTTAAGTTTAAATAGTCCAATGAAAGGAAAAGGATTACTCGTTACATTTGCAATGTCTTGAGGTTCTACCAGTGGATAAGCATCGACTTTCCCGACCGAAAGGCTGGAGAGCATGAGAATATCAATTAATTAACTTAAATTTCATTGAGATGAAAAACAGATTACTTGCCATCATGGCACTGTGTGGTGCGACATCATCCACCTTACCTTTATGGGCCGCATGGGACGGCCCGGAGTTGCAATTTGTAGAGCCGAATTTGGCCACTGATGGAACGGGTGGCGGAGTGTACTACGTTTATCATGTGGCCACGCAGAAGTTCATGTCCAACCAACGACCTGATGGTACTCGCCTTGTGGTGGATAATACAGGCCAAGAGGTGACGTTGAACTACGGGGATGATTATGAGTTGAGCCGGCGTCCGGAAACCGATGAAGAGTATTCCACCGCTAAGGGATGGCGCCTAAGCATGATGAATGCGCCGACCAACGGGGGATACCATGAGTTGTTCATCAATACAGGAGGCACAGAAATCTATGTCGATCATAACAAAACAGGCCATATCTTGTGGAAAATCGTGCCGCAAGGAAACAGTACATATAAGATTAAAGTGATTGATGAAGACAAGCTTTACGGTGTAGAGGCAAACAGTGCGTTGTATGCCAATTCGTATATAGCCGTATCAGAAGGGAAGACCACGGTAGACCCCTTGGTTGATAAAAGTACGGCCGGATATGAAAATGCCGGTGACGAATGGAAGTTCGTGACTCCGGCGGTTTATGAAGCTTTCCATGCCAAGAAGCAGTTACAGGAACAATTGAACAAGGCGGATGAAATTGGATTTACGGATTATGGGGAATATGCCGGTATCTATAATAATCCTGCCGCTACGGTGGAAGAAGTAGAGGCTGCCGCTGCCAGTTTGAAGCAGGCCATCGTGGATTGGCAAAGTTCGAGTGCCACACCGGAAACCCCGGTGGACTTTACCAATGTGATTGCCAATAATTCGTTTACGGACGGAACAACCAATGGGTGGACTACCGTAAATTCTCCCAGCATTCAGGCGAGTGCTACCTATGAGACGATTACGAATGAATACAAAATGCAAAGTTTTGCAGAGAAATGGACCGGGTGGGGAAGTTCTTTGGCAGACACCGAATTGTCGCAGGTGCTGGAAAATATGCCAGTCGGGAATTATCGATTGACGGCCAACACGATTGGTTACCAACAGAATGATAACAAGATACGTCCATATGGTGTATATCTTTATGCAGAGAACAGCGGCATCGAGTCACGTGCGGAAGCCCATAGCTTGGAGTTCGGTGGTTTAAAAGACGGGGTCGTCTCTGAGGCCGACCCCCAGCCACGTAACACGGTGTTGGAATTCTTAGCCATGGATGGGACCATCAAAATAGGATTCAAGGTTGCCAATACGAATTGCAACTGGGTGGCAGTCGATAATTTCAAGTTGGAATACTTGGGGAAAGGAGAAGGCGGCGTGGCCGGAATCCTGGAGAATGTCCTTACACAGGCCGAAGAATTGAAGAACGGTTACGACCTTCAACAGAAGAAATATTCCGCAGCCGGTGAAGCCAAGTACAAAGAATTGCTCGAGACGGTAAAGCAGGCGGCATCAAACCCGGACATCGATGAAGAGGCAGTGGGGGTTATGGTCAAGTCGTTGCAGGCCGGCATGGATACGTTGAAAGCCGATGTGGAAGCCTATGACGCATTGACAGCTAAAACGGTCGAACTTTCTGAGGCATGGGATGAATCAGCCTATGCAGATCAGGCTTTCCCGGAGTATGAGGCATATTTGAGCGGTCTGGAAGATGCTTATGAAAATAGGACATTTAATCCTTTGGAACTGGACAGCATTCAGCCCCGTGCCGACAGGCTGTGGATATCTTGTGTGAAGAATGCGTTGATAAATGGCGAGACCAATAATGTGACCGGGATAATGGTGAACCCCGGTTGGGATGCCAATGCGGACGGATGGACCAAGACAGGTGATGGCAGTTACAACCAAAACAATTCACTGTCGGAAGTATGGAGCGGAAAGGATTGGGAAGTTTATCAGGAAATTACCAATTTGCCTCAGGGGTCTTACCGGATTACAATGCAAGGCTATTATTCCCCAAGTTCTACCAATAATAACTCGTGGCATGAAGGATGGGGCCAGGAAGGCGACAAGACGAACGACATATTGGCTTACCTTTTCGGTAACGATGCTTCCGAACCGCTTCTCCATGTGACAGCTTGCCCGCAAGAAGAGAATGTGGCCGAAAACTGTGAGCAAATATCATTCCCCACTGACGCTTCTTTGGATGGGAAATGGTTTTGCTATGGAACGGCTGCCGCACGTGCTGTCTTTGACCAGTCGCCGGACAACTATCTCAATGCGGTGACTTGTTATGTAGGCGAAGACGGAAAGCTCCGCTTAGGCCTCAGGATGTCGGGCGTGACTTGGGATGCTGCCTGGGTGGTATATGACAATTTCCAAGTGGAATACCTGGGGGCCGACAACATGGATGGAGCATATACGGCTTTGGATGCTCTCTTGCGGGATGCCAATGCCATGCTTTCGTCTGATACTCTGACTACGCAGGAGGCCAAGGATGCCTTGACCAAAGCCATAGAAGCTGCCAATGCCGTTGCGGACCTGACTCCCGAGCTTTATGAAGAGCATACGGTAGCTCTGAATGCAGCTATCAAGTTAGACCAAGAGGCGATATCGGCCGCTGCCGCATTGAATATAAAGGTCACGAACCATAAGGACAAGATGAGTGGTGTGGGTGAAGGCAGCTATGAAGAGTATGTCGGTACCGAAGGCTATGATGAATTGGAACGTTTGGTTGGAGAAATCCTTGATAATAAGATTGGCGGAGAGGGTATATTCGCCACTTTGGACGAAATCAACGATTATTCCGTCCGTCTGGACAAAGCTTATTCCAAGATGCTAAGCGGTCATATCGACTTCATCACGGCTAACAAGGACAAACCTGTGGATGCCACGGGATTGATCATCAATCCGAGTTTCCAGATCAAGAGCGAGAACAACGATGGAGAAATTGTGGATACTAAGTCTTCCGATGGTTGGACTGTAGAGTCTTTGAACGGAATGACGGGGGTGAAAGATGCCATGCTCTTTGAAATCTATAACGACAGCAGCGAGGTTTACCAACCTTTGTACAACGCTCCTGCGGGTTATTACCGTGTCATTATGAACGGTTTCTATCGTGCGGGTGGATTTATCGATGCAGGCGTAGCACGTCGCGACAGCGCGGATGCCCAAAATGCGGAATTGTTCGTTAAATGCGGTGACGGTAATTGGAGCGAGAAGTTACCTTCCATTTTTGAGCACGTCAGTGAATTGAAGTATGACATCAGTGATGTGGCTTTGCCCGATTCCCTGTTCCCGAAATCCGACATGCTGTACCATTTCATTGTGGACCAACCGGCAGGAGCTGCATTGGCTTTCGAAGACGGAGAGTATGAGTGCGACACGTATTTCTACGTGGGCGAAGGTGAAGAGCCGGTATTGGGTGTCCGCAAGACGGGTATGCTGACGAACGACTGGTCATGCTTCGATAACTTCCGCCTCTACTACTACGGGGATGGCGATGCCAACAGGCCGGATGGTTTCGTGGATGGCATTGACGGTGTGTCAGCCGATGGTGCGGCTACGGTGGTAAATTCCGCATGGTACACCATCAACGGTGTACGTGTGGATGGACCGAAGCAGCGTGGCATCTACATCCGTCAGGACATGATGAGCGATGGCACGAAGAAAACAATGAAGGTATTAGTTAGGTAATGTTTTGCTAAGGTATTAATAGGAGTGGCTGTCCTGCGCCGGAAAAATGAGGCGCGGGGCAGTTTTATAAGCAAAATCAACATAGTTACCATTATTTTCAACATGATTACCATTGCTTTTATGGATTAAAGTATAAATTTGCAATAAACGAATCTTGTATATAATACTATTATTATAGAAGCCTTCTTTTTGAATGGAGTAAGAGGGAAAATAGAAAACATTATTATTAACTTAAATTTTCAGTGAAATGAAAAACAGATTACTAGCCGTCATGGCACTGTGTGGTGCGACATCATCCACCTTACCTTTATGGGCCGCATGGGAAGACCCGGAGTTGCAATTTGTAGAGCCGAATTTGGCTACCGACGGAACGGGTGGCGGAGTGTACTACATTTATCATGTGGCTACCCAAAAGTTCATGGGGAATTCTAACACGCGTTTGGTCGTGGCCGACCAAGGGCAGGAAGTGACCCTGAGCTACGGAGAGGATTATGAATTGATTAACCGTCCGGAATCGGATGCGGAATATTTCGCGGGCAAGGGATGGCGCCTAAGCATGATGAATGCGCCGACCAACGGGGGGTACCATGAGTTGTTCGTCAATACGGGCGGTGCCGAGATTTACGTGGACCATAACAAGACGGGGCATATCCTGTGGAAAATCGTACCGGAAAACGGTGTGTACCGCATCAAGGTGATTGACGAGGATAAGCTTTATGGCGTGGCAGCCCAAAGTGGCCTGTATGCTAATTCATACATTGCGGTGGGTGAAGGCGAGACCGAGGTGGATCCGTTGATTGACAAGAGTATGGCCGGGCAGGAGAATGCCGGGGATGAATGGAAATTCATGTCCGTGGAGGCTTACGAGGTCTTCCAAGCCAAGAAGCTGTTGAAGGTACAGTTGGAAGCTGCCGATGCCATCGGGTTTACGGAATATGCTGATTATGCTGCCTTGTATGATAAGGCGGATGCTAAGGTAGAGGAAATAGAAAAGGCCGTAGAAGATTTGAAGGCGGACATTATCGACTATGGTTATTCCGTGGCCACGGAAGACAATCCGTTGGACGTGACAGAAAAATTCGTGAAAGAACCGTCTTTTGCCAATAGCACGGACGGATGGGACATCACGCAAGGTTCGGGTGCCAAATACCAACGTAAGACGGGCGACCGTTTCGAGAATGGAGCGGGAAGTTTACCGGAAGGGTTAGCCCTTGAAAACTTTTATGAGTGCGCCACCAATAATGGTAGTAATATGCCGGACTGGTCCATCAAACAGAAAGTGGAAGGGTTGCCGGATGGGAAATACCGTGTGGGGGCTTGGATTCTGACCAACAAACTGCCGACGGAGGACGCGCCCACTCCGAAAGGGCTGTTCCTGTATGCCCAGTCTTTAGCCGGGGAGAAAAAGGTGGAAGCTACAGACCCTGCGGAAACAGCCAATGAAGGGCGCGGTTATGGTACGTGGCACCATTACACCGTGGATGTTGATGTCATTGGGGGTATCATCACGATAGGATATGTCGTACAGGGAGCCAATTCCACCTGGTCGGCCGTGGACAACTTCACGTTGGAATATATGGGCAAGAGTGGAAGCAGTGAGGTCAATATACGCGAAATACTGAACCAGAACATTGAGAGTGCCGAAGCACAGTATGCCCAATATACCGGTGCCAACAAGGCTTTCAGCGAATCGGAAAAGGTGAAGTACGAAGAAATGATAGCTGCAGCCAAGGAAGCTTACCAGAATACGAGTATGGATGATGGGACACTTACCGGTGTCATAACTTCTTTACTTGCACGGATGGATACGTTGGCCAACAATGTGGCGGCTTACGAAACCTTGAACCAGAAAATCAAAGAGCTGAACGAGGCTTATAATGAGACACCTTATGCAGAGGCTGGGTTGGAAGACTATGAGGTTTATTTGGACGAGGTTTTACAAGCCGGTTATGACAATGGTACATTTGACGTTACGGAATTAGACAGCATCCAACCCCGTGCCGACAGGATTTTCCGGGAATCTGTGGTAAAAGCTTTGGCAGACGGGACTACGGACAATGTGACCGGCTTGATGGTGAATCCCAATTTTGCGGGGAGCAATGATGGTTGGACAAAGACCGGTGACGGGGATTTCAAGAACGATGGTACGAGGGTTTCTGAGGTGTGGAACGGACAGAATTGGGAGGTCTATCAGGAAATCAGTAACCTGCCCCAAGGTTCGTATAAGATTACCATGCAAGGGTTCTATTCCCCGAGTTCGCAGAACAAAAATAGCTGGCAAGAAGGTTGGGGACAGGAAGGCGATGAAACGAACAACATCTTGGGATACCTTTTCGGTAACGATGCTTCCGAACCTCTTCTCCATGTTACAGCTTGTCCGCAGGAGGAGAACGTGGCTGAAAACTGTGAGGAAGTGACTTGGACTGACGACGCTTCTTTGGCAGGGAAATGGCTATGCCACGGAAAGAATTCCGCACAGGAAATCTTCGAGCAGAATAGCGAGAATTACCTGAATGCCACGACTTGTTACGTGGGTGAAGATGGTAAGCTCCGCGTGGGAGTCAAGATGTCCGGCGTGTCCTGGGGCGCAGCCTGGGTAATCTTTGACAATTTCCAAGTGGAATACCTCGGTGCCGACAATATGGAAGGTGCCCAAACGGCCTTGGATGCCTTGGTGCGTGAAGCCAATGGGATGCTGGCTTCGGAGGTCTTGACCACTCAGGAGGCCAAGGACGGTTTGAACAAGGCCATAGAGGCAGCCTCCGCCGTGGGAGAGTTGACTCCGGAAGTTTATAAGGAACAGACAGAAGCGTTGAATGCTGCCATCAAGTTTGGGCAGGAATCCATGGATGCTGCTACTGCATTGGAGGACAAGGTTACTGCCCACGACAAGAAGCTAAGTGGTACCGGTGAAGCCAGTTACGAAGAATATTCCAACACCGAAGGATATGATGAGCTGTATGACTTGACTATTGAAATCTTCGACAAGATAGACGGGGAAGGCATATTCACCACTTTGGACGAAATCAACGATTATTCTGTCCGTCTGGACAAAACTTATTCCAAGATGCTAAGCGGTCATATCGACTTCACCACGGCTAACAAGAACGAACCTGTGGATGCCACGGGATTGATTGTCAACCCGAGTTTCCAGACCAAGACGGAGAACAACAAGGGGGAAATCGTGGATGCCGCATCGGCTGATGGATGGTTAGTAGAGTCATTGAAAGGGGGATCCGGTGTGAAGGATGCTAAAGTCTATGAAATCTTCAGCGACAGTAGCGAAGTTTATCAACCTTTGTATAATGCTCCTGCCGGATATTATCGTGTCGTCATGAACGGTTTCTACCGTGCGGGTGGATTTATCGATGCAGGCGTGGCACGTCGTGATAGCGCGGATGCCCAAAATGCGGAATTGTTCGTTAAATGCGGTGACGGTAATTGGAGCGAGAAGTTACCTTCCATTTTTGAGCACGTCAGTGAATTGAAGTATGACATCAGTGATGTGGCTTTGCCCGATTCCCTGTTCCCGAAATCCGACATGCTGTACCATTTCATTGTGGACCAACCGGCAGGAGCTGCATTGGCTTTCGAAGACGGAGAGTATGAGTGCGACACGTATTTCTACGTGGGCGAAGGTGAAGAGCCGGTATTGGGTGTCCGCAAGACGGGTATGCTGACGAACGACTGGTCATGCTTCGATAACTTCCGCCTCTACTACTACGGGGATGGCGATGCCAACAGGCCGGATGGTTTCGTGGATGGCATTGACGGTGTGTCAGCCGACGGTGCGGTTACGGTGGTAAGTTCCGTATGGTACACCATCAACGGTGTACGTGTGGATGGACCGAAGCAGCGCGGTATCTACATCCGTCAGGACTTGATGAGTGATGGTACGAAAAAGGCGGTTAAGGTATTAGTTAAATAATGTTTTGCTAAAGACTATTTATTAGGAGTGGCTGTCCTGCGCCGGAAAATGAGGCGCGGGGCAGTTTTTTTTATTGGTGTCGTTCCCTAAAAAACGTGAAGCTTTGCGATAAACTACTTCTTCCGTCCTCTTTTCTGAAAGGCTTTCACTATATTTGTGTACATGAATAAAAAACGTGGGAGTATGAAGTACAAAATGTTAGTGCTCGACGTAGACGGGACACTGTTGAACGACGAGAAAGAGATTAGTAAGCGGACGCTGACTACTTTGCTCAAAGTACAGCAGATGGGCGTGCGTATCATGTTGGCATCGGGACGCCCCACTTACGGTTTGCTGCCATTGGCCAAGAAACTTGAATTGGGTACATATAACGGGTATATCCTCTCTTATAACGGAGGTCAGGTGATTAACGCTTCCAACGGAGAAGTGGTATTTGAACGCCGCATCAATCCGGAACATATCACTTATTTGGAGAAGAAAGCCGAGAAAAACGGTTTTTCGATCCTTACTTATAACGGAGATACGGTTGTGACGAATAACCCGAATGATCCGCATGTGCAAGCCGAGGCGGCTCTGAACGGTATGAAAGTGGAACATCAGGAGTTTTTCTCTGCGGCGATAGATTACCCGCCTTGTAAATGTATGTTGGTGAGTGATGATGAGGAGGCTTTGGTGGGGCTGGAGAACCATTGGAAACGTCGTTTGAACGGTGTCTTGGATGTGTTCCGTTCCGAACCGTATTTTCTGGAAGTGGTGGGCAGCCGGGTGGACAAAGCCAATACGTTGGGCGTCATCATGGAAATGGAGGGCATCAAGACGGACGAGATTGTGGTGTTCGGTGACGGCGTGGCCGATGTGACCATGTTGCAATTGGCTGATTTGGGTATTGCCATGGGGAATGCCCCGGATTCGGTGAAACGTTGTGCCGACTATGTGACCCTTTCCAACAATGAAGACGGTGTGGCTGTGGCTGTGGAAAACGCTTTTCTGGCCGAAGTGCGTGAAAGCGAGATTCCGCTCGATGCCTTGAATGCGCAGGCGCAGACTACGTTGATGGGGAACTTGGGCATACAATATACGTATGCTTCCCATGAGCGGATAGAAGCCACCATGCCGGTGGACCACCGCACGCGCCAGCCTTTCGGCATCTTGCATGGCGGGGCTACGCTGGCTTTGGCAGAGACGGTAGCCGGATTAGGCTCAATGGTGATATGCAATCCCGATGAATTCGTAGTGGGAATGCAAGTGAGTGGCAACCATATCTCTTCGGCTCACGAGGGAGATACGGTGAGGGCTGTGGCCACGATTGTGCATAAAGGGCGCTCTTCACATGTGTGGAATGTGGATGTGTTTACCTCTACAGAGAAGTTGGTCTCATCCATCCGGGTGATGAATAGCGTGATGAAACGGAAATGAGCCGCATGCGGAATGACGAAGAGGTAATCGGTGAATGGATTAAGGAGGGAGAAGCCTTCGTGTTCTACCGTGAACCGGGGGAAAGGGTTTGCCACGGCATACGGGCGGCACGGTCTTCCCTGCAATCTTTTGAAGTCTTCCCGTCCAACGACGGGAAGACTGGTTTTGTATTTGCCCCTTTTCGGTTCGGAGAGGGGCATCCTTTATGGTTGCTTCCCTTGGAGGACGCAATAGAGGTCGGTATATCCCGGGCTGTATGTTCCGATGAGGTAGAGGCACCTGCGCCGATGCCCTTTTGCGGACGGTTGGAGGAGCAGCCGTCGAAGGAGTATCGTGAGGCTTTTCGTGCTTTTTCCGGTGCGCTTCGTGCCGGAGATTTTCAGAAGTTGGTGCTTTCGCGTGGTTGTACGGATGCTTTTCCCCATGGCTTTTCATGGGCACGGGCTTTCACGGCGGCCTGTCGCCGTTATGTACATTCCTATGTGTACTTGTTCCATACGCCGCAAACCGGTTTCTGGTTGGGGGCTACGCCCGAAATCCTTTTGGCCGGAGGCAAAGGGGAGTATCGTACGGTGGCTTTGGCCGGTACGCAATTCCTGCAAGAGGGGAAGTTGACAGCTCCGTGGTCGGAAAAGAACATCCGCGAACAAGCTTTCGTGACGGAATATATCGGCGGTTGCTTGCGCGAACGAGGTGTCCGGTTCACTTTGGAAGGGCCTTATACGGCTACGGCCGGAGAACTGGCTCATTTGAAAACCGATATTCGTTTTCGTCTCTCTTCGGTCGAAGCCTTGGGGGACATCTTGCAGGCTTTACACCCTACGCCTGCCGTATGCGGGTTGCCCAAGGAAGATGCTTTCCGCTTCATCCTGTCGCATGAAGGATATGACCGCAGCTATTATGCCGGTTTCTTCGGACGGTGGGAGCCGGAAGGGAAGACGGCTTTGTATGTGAATTTGCGATGCATGCAATGTGGCGAAGGGGCGGAAAAAATCCGCCTGTATGCCGGGGGCGGGATCTTGCCGGCTTCCGTGTGCGAAGAAGAATGGATGGAGACGGAACGTAAGTTGCAGACCATGAAATATGTAATCTCGAAAGGAGGGACTGATGTATTCGGATAAGAAAAACGTGTTGCAGCTTGTGGCCTTGCTGCGTGCGCATGGGGTACGCCGGGCGGTGTTGTGTCCCGGAAGCCGCAATGTGCCGTTGGTACAGGCTTTTGCCACGTGCGGCGGTTTTGAATGCTTTTCGGTGACGGACGAGCGCAGTGCCGGTTTCTTCGCCATCGGATTGGCGTTGCACGTGCAGGCTCCCGTGGTGGTCTGTTGCACTTCCGGTTCGGCTTTGCTCAACCTCCATCCGGCGGTATGCGAGGCGTTCTACCGGCGGGTGCCTTTGGTAGTCGTTTCCGCCGACCGTCCGGCGGCTTGGATAGGACAGATGGACGGGCAGACTTTGCCGCAGCCGGGTGTTTTCGGTGGTTTGGTGCGGAAGGCGGTCAACCTGCCCGAGGTACGTACCGAGGAAGATGAATGGTATGCCAATCGGCTTGTCAATGAAGCCTTGCTCGAAGTGGACCACCACGGTTACGGGCCGGTGCATATTAATGTGCCCCTTTCCGAACCGTTGTTTCATTTTACGGTGAAAGCTTTGCCTTCCGTCCGGCGTATGGTACGGCGGGATATGTCCGATGAGGGACGGACTTTGGCTTTCTTCCTGAAAGAAGAGCTTCCCAAGTACCGGCGGGTATTGGTCGTGTCGGGGCAGATGTCTTCGGACGAGGCGGTGGGTGTAGCGGCCTGTCTGTCCGGCGGCCGTGTGGCTTGGTTGACAGAAGTGCTGGGGAATTGTCCGTCGGCTTCGGATGCGGTACGGGGCTTCGATGCGTTGTTATATGCAGCCCGTGAGGAAGACTTGCAGGCGTTGCGCCCGGACTTGGTGATTACCGTAGGCGGTCATGTCGTGTCGAAACGTTTGAAACAGTTCCTGAGGCGTACGCCTTCGTTGGTGCACTGGCATGTTTCGCCGGACGGCCTTCCGGCGGATTTGTTTTGTGCGTTGACCACGGTTGTGGAGGCTTCTCCTGCTGATTTCTTCCGTTTGTTTTTCCGGTCGGAGGCTTTGTCGTCCGGGGCGTATACGCAGCTATGGCATGAAAGTTGTGCCCGGTTAGCCTCTCCGGAAACCGGATATTCCGAGATGTATGCCGTGCGGCGCGTGTTGGAGGCATTGCCACCCCATGCAGTGCTCCATTTGGCCAACAGTTCGGCCGTGCGTCTGGTGGAATTGTGCCGCCTGCCCGAAGGTGTGGAAGTGCAGTGCAACAGGGGAGTGAACGGCATTGAGGGCTCCGTGTCGGCTGCGGTAGGTTATGCGGCAGTGTCCGACCGCCTGAATTTCTTGCTTGTAGGCGATTTGAGTTTCTTTTATGATATGAATGCGTTATGGAACGGCCATATACGTTCTAACCTCCGCATCGTGGTGTTGAACAACGGTGGTGGGGCCATTTTCCATGCCTTGCCCGGACTGGACATGGCGGGAGACACGCGGCGTTTCGTGACGGCTTCTCATGGCGCGTCGGCAGCAGGTTGGGCCGAATCGCAGGGATTCACCTATTTGCGTGCCACGGATACCGTGTCCCTTCTGGCCGCCCTTGATGATTTGCTGGACGAAGCTGCCACGGCACCTGTCTTGTTGGAAGTGTTTACCGATGCGGAGACCGATGCCGAAGAGCAACGGAATTACTATCATGCGATAAAGGAGGAATGGAAGAATTTTTTAAGATAAAAGATATGAATAGAGAATGGACGACTTTGAAAGAATACGAGGATATTCTTTTTGAATTTTATAACGGTATTGCCCGTATCACCATCAACCGCCCGCAGGTGCGCAACGCTTTTACGCCGCGTACGGTGTCGGAGATGAGCGACGCGCTTTATATTTGCCGTGAGCGGCGTGATGTCCGTGTGGTCGTGTTGACCGGAGCGGGCGACAAGGCCTTTTGTTCCGGAGGCGACATGCACGTGAAAGGGCACGGGGGATATGTCGGGGACGACGGTGTGCCCCGTTTGAATGTGTTGGAGGTGCAAAAACAAATCCGTTCGTTGCCCAAGCCCGTGATTGCGGCGGTCAACGGCTTTGCCATCGGCGGAGGCCACGTGCTCCATGTGGTGTGCGACCTGACGATAGCTTCGGACAATGCCGTTTTCGGACAGACCGGTCCGCGCGTGGGGAGTTTTGACGCCGGTTTCGGTTCCTCTTATCTGGCTCGTGTCGTAGGGCAGAAGAAAGCCCGTGAGATATGGTTCCTATGCCGGAAGTATAATGCTCAGGAAGCCCTCGACATGGGACTGGTCAACAAGGTGGTACCTTTGGCCGAATTGGAAGACGAATATGTGGCGTGGGCGGAGGAGATGATGCAGCTCAGCCCATTGGCCCTGCGTATGATAAAGGTGGGACTGAATGCCGAACTGGACGGCCAGGCCGGTATCCAGGAACTGGCTGGGGATGCCACGATGCTCTACTACATGACCGATGAGGCCCAGGAGGGCGGACGGGCTTTCTTGGAAAAGCGTAAACCGAAATGGAACTTTTAAAGTTAGTCGTTTCAATCTTATTTTATCCGGTTTGAATGGTTAAGCGTTCAAACCGGATTTTCTTAGTTTAAGTTCATCTTTTCTATAGAAATATGATAGGAAAAGCAGTCCTTGGTTTAAAAAAGGCTTTTTAGTAAAATATGTCCTATCATTTGTTATTTTGTGTCCCATTCTTTGAAAAGGGAAAGGTATAATTTTGTGTTGTTCATGTCCTCATTAACAGATTGGGCTATGACACGATGGAAAACATTGAATTTTAAAACTATTAAACATGAAGAAGAAATTACCGGTTTCTTTATCCTCGTCAGTGGGGATATGTAGGTCGTTGATGGCCTTGTTGTTGGCATGTGCTACAGTGGATGGCATTTGGGCACAAGAGAATTCTCCTTGGATAGGTGAACCATTGCCTTCTGAGGGCGGAGAGTTTTACCTTTACAATAAGGTTGGGAATGGTTTTTTGCTCGGTGCAAACAGTTGGGGTACACAGGCTTCGTTAGGGCAGCCCGGCTTGTTATGTACGTTAGAAGTGATGCCCGATGGGAAATATGCCATCAAGACCATGTCCGATAAATATTTGAAAGATGACTATATCGATAAAGATAAAAACGGGTATGATTTCATAGATTCAAACCAGGAAGACGACGTTTATGAGATTTCTTTGTTTGGCAACGGTCGCTATTTGTATTATTCGGGTTCGGGAACTGTCTTGAGTAGAACGGATCAATTGACTGATAACCAATGGATTTTAGTGTCTAAGGAACAGCGTATTAGTGCCTTGGAAAAGGCCACGGAAGAAGAGGGAATAGATGCAACCTTCTATATTACAGGTGCTAACTTCGACCGGTCACAACCGAGCGATTGGCAGGAAAGCCACAACGGTGGCACATTGACGCTCATCGGGCCTGAAAGGGCTGCGAAGTCTACAAATTCCTGTACGGAAGCATACGATAATGAAAACTTCGATGTGTACCAAGTCCTGACGGGAGTGAAGAACGGGCTTTATCTGGTGTCTTGCCAAGGGTATTATCGTCCGGGCGGCAATGTAGATGCCGCAGGAGCGCGAAATGCCGTTTTATATGCCAATGCGGACGAGGCTCCGCTTCAGTTGTTGGCAGATGATGGAAATGGTATTCCTAATAATATGGATCAGGCGGCGGATGCCTTTCTTGCAGGGCGTTATGCGGGGAATGAAGTCCGTACGGTAGTGATGGACGGCACGTTGCGGATAGGCGTGAAGAAAGAGGCGCATGTCGGAAAGGATTGGACTGCTTTCGATACTTTCCGCCTGACGTATTTGGGCGAGGCGGATGCTTCCGAGATATTCCAAAGCGCATTAGGGATGCTAAAGGTGCTCATCGGCGACTTCATGGCTTCAGGGGCAACCGCCATCGCCGGAGAGTTGCAAACGGTATATGATGAAAACAAGGATGCTTCGGGCGACGGCGTGGAGGCCGCGCAGAAAGCCGTGTCCGATGCCATGTCTGCCGCCAGGGCCGTGCAAGCTGACGTGGAAGCCTTGGTAAATGCCGTGGAAACAGCCAAGTCGTTTTATGCAAAGGTGGAGGACGGTACCTATGTCTTGTCTACGGCAGGGAAGGAAGCTTTGGCTCAAGGTATTGCTGAGGCAGAAAAGGCACTGAAAGAAACGTCGATGTCGGCGATGCAGGAACAGGCTTCTGCCCATACGGGAAAGCTTGCAACGCAAGTTGAGAATGCCGAACTTTGGAGGGGGATGATATATCCTTTGGACAAGGCCAGGGCATTGGCTGACGCAATAACGGGGCTTGACGGGACGGATACATACAAACAAGTCGTGAATGATTTGGATGATGCGGCTTTAACCTATGAAAGAGTGGTGGCCGACGTGGCAGCCTTGAATTTAGCTTGCCGAGATGCGATGACGGTGGAATTCTTGGCCAAAGCATCGGCTGAGTCTCCCATCGACCTGACCAGTTTCATCAGGAATCCGAATATCTACCAGACGGTAGAGGACATGAAGACTTTGGACGGATGGGTTGTGGCCGCACTTGGGGAATATACTAATCCTCAGGTTACCACGGAGGGAAAAGGCGATGCCGCACTGTGGTCTTATAGTTGGTCGGCCAATGAAAGTAATAATGTAGGTAGAGCTCATTATTATACTAAAATAGGTGGGACAGAAGATGGTATGGTCAATTTGCCGGATGGCACTTATTTATTGAAAGCCGCTACTTATTGCACTCGTGACGCTGCTAATGTGAATTTATATGCTTCGTTGGACAATGTGAACATGAAGTTTGCCGATTTTAATGGCAATGAGTCGCTTTATAGTGCTGCTACTGGGGACAATGACGGTTCTACTACGGAACTACAGATGACAGTAAGCGGGGGTGTCCTTTATTTAGGAGTGAAGGGTGAAGCTATAGTCGCTGGCAATGGACAACATTGGGAAGCCGACAACTTCCGCTTGTACTACATTGGTGCCCCCGAAGCGGCTTCACAGTCCATCAGCGTGTCTGACGCAGGCATGTCCACTTATTATTCTGCCAATGCCTTTACTGTGCCTGAGGGGCTGACTGGCGGCGTGGTGACGAATGAAGATGCTGCTACCGTGGCTGTGGATTGGCGTTATCCGGCAGGCAGTACCGTGCCGGGGCGTACCGGTGTCATTTTGAAAGGTGCGGTTGGAGATTATAAGGCTGAGTACAGCGTGGCCAACGTGGCCAGTCCGGAAAATAACCTGTTGGATGGTACGATAGAAGCGGCGACCATCGCTGACGCAGGTTACAAATACTACAAACTGGCCGATGGCGAAAAGGGACTTGGCTTCTACTTTGCTGTTGAGGGTGGTTCTTCCATCATGAACGGGGCAAACAAGGCATATCTGGCTCTACCTGAAAACGAGGCGCAAGAGGTCAACTTCCTTGCACTTGATTTCGGTACTACGAGAATCACCGATACGGCTCTTGCGGCAGAAGATGCCCGGGTGGATGTCTACACTATTTCCGGCGTACTCGTGCGCTCCGGAGTGAAGGCCTCAGAAGCCTTGGACGGTTTGTCGAAAGGAATTTATATTGTAAACGGAAAGAAAATCTTAAAATAACAAACGATATGGAAAAAAAGAAATATTCAACTCCTGCGGTCAGCGTGATGGCGTTGCAGCAGCAAGACATGCTTTGTGGGTCTGGTGATTTAGGTATCCACGACGAATACACGAATGCGGATCAGTTGAGCAACCGCAATATATGGGACGAGATTTGGTAACTTCTTGCGTATGCTGTCCTTTCGGAAATTCAGGA
>ENA-UEOZ01000471-UEOZ01000471.1-human-gut-metagenome-genome-assembly--contig:-NODE-471-length-27046-cov-88.078942_pt1 | contig 27046 bp, 30 predicted proteins | sample MGYA00242898_ERZ507912 | MGnify/ENA primary metagenome ERZ507912 (study PRJEB26167, sample SAMN06115410) | human gut metagenome | host: Homo sapiens | place: China:Chongqing | collected 2016-04-27... | reverse complement strand
AGGACGGAAAGATTCTTGGACTTAATGATTTACTTGAACAGATGAAACAGGATGAACCTGATACATTTGTAGATGAATCTCAGCAGCAGGCTCAGCAGAACCAGGCAAGATTTACCACTCGCGTTGGACAGCAGCAGACACCGGGAAGTATGACTAAGAAAGATATCGAAGCAATCAAAGACCCGTCCGAAAGACAGGCTGCAATTGCTCAGAATATCCAGTTATTCCAATGATTTTTTTACACCGACTATACATCAGAGTATAGCCGCTAACCCAATACCTTAACAATTATGGGTAGAAAGGATTTTTTTATATGGCAGCAAAAGCTAATCTTATTATGACTAATGATATTCAGGTAAAGGCACGTGAGATTGACTTTGTTACCAGATTCGAAAGAAACTGGCAGCACTTACGTGATATTCTGGGCATCATGAGACCTATCAAAAAACAGCCGGGTGCTGTACTGAAATCTAAGTACGCAGAGGGTACTTTGCAGAGCGGAAATGTTGGTGAGGGCGAGGAAATCCCTTACAGCAAATTCACTGTAAAAGAAAAGAACTATGCGGAAATGACTATCGAGAAGTACGCAAAGGCTGTATCTATCGAAGCAATCAAGGATCACGGTTACGAGAACGCTGTTCAGATGACTGATGATGAATTTCTTTTCCAACTTCAGACTGACGTTACCGGCAGATTCTATGATTATCTGAAAACCGGTACGCTTACTTCCACAGAAACAACATTCCAGATGGCTCTGGCAATGGCTAAAGGTCGTGTTGAAAACAAATTCAAACAGATGCACAGAAATGTGACTGGTGTTGTTGGATTTGTGAACATTCTGGACGTATATGAATATCTCGGAGCGGCCGAGATTACTATTCAGAACCAGTTCGGATTCCAGTATATGAAGGACTTTATGGGATTCAATACAATCTTCCTGTTATCCGACAGCGAAATCCCGAGAGGACAGGTTATCGCTACTCCTGTTGAGAACATCGTACTTTACTATGTTGACCCGAACGAATCTGACTTCGCAAGAGCAGGTCTTGTATACACTGTGTCTGGCGAGACAAATCTGATCGGATTCCATACTCAGGGCAACTACCACACAGCAGTATCCGAAGCGTTTGCGGTCATGGGTCTTACTCTTTTCGCAGAGTACATTGACGCAATCGCAGTAATTACCATTGACGAGACACCTACACTCGGTACTCTGACAGTAAATTCTGTAGCAGGTTCAGCGACCGGAGATACAAAAATCACTGTAAATCCGGCTAAGGAAAATGCCGGCAATGTGTATAAATACAAAGTTGCAGCAGAAGCAGTAACTGTCGGATATGGACAGAATCTCAGAAACTGGACTACTTGGGACGGAAAAGCTGATATTAAGGCGGCAACCGGACAGAAGATCACAGTGGTTGAGTGCGACGGAACATACAAAGCACTGAACGCCGGAAGTGCAAGCGTAACAGCGAAATCATAAATGCAGGAGGTAACTGGCATGGCTTATGCAGATTATGAATTTTACACAACTTCATATTTCGGTTCAGTTGCGCCAGAAGCCGACTTCCCACGACTGGCGGAAAGAGCCAGTGATTTCGTGGACACAATGACATTTGACAGACTGGTGGATGGACTGCCAACAAACGAACGCTCTCAGAAGCGTATCAAAAAGGCGGTCTGTTCATTGGCTGAATTAATGTATCAGATTGAGCTTGCTGAGAAGAATGCTACCAATGCCGCTGTGAGCGGTACGTCAACTGCAATCGGGTCTGGTGGTAGCACGACAGGCATTGTAACATCTGTATCATCTGGCAGTGAATCCATTTCTTACGCCACGCCTCAGCAGATCGGAGCGAGTGCAAAGGAATGGAGTGCGGTGTATGCCGCCGCTGGGGACGTACAGAAAACGAACGACTTACTTCTTAAGACGGCTTTACCGCTTCTGATGGGAGTAAGGACGGATGATGGAATACCAGTTCTTTATGCGGGGATGTAAACGAAATGAATACAGTAATGTGCTTTTTAACTGGCGGACACAGATTTAAAAGTCCTGCTGAATCAAAATGTAATGACAAAGAAAAGACTTGTACCATTACGGAAACTTGCTGTAAATGTGGAAAACAGTTTTCATTTACAGGTACATACAAACAGTTTGGTATTCCAGATGTGAGGTGAAAAGAATGGATATTTCAACATTAGGCTCATGCGTAGCAATCGTTATGATTTGCTACATTGTAGGAATGGGCTGTAAAGCATCAAAAAGAATCTCCGATGAATGGATTCCGGTAATCATGGCGATTATTGGTGGTGTTCTCGGAGCAGTCGGGATGGGAGTTATCCCAGATTTCCCAGCAACAGATTATATCACAGCAGTTGCAGTCGGTATGTTTAATGGATTGTCAGCTACTGGTGTGAATCAGGTTATTAAGCAAAGTATTATGAAAGAGTGATTTTATGGGTGGACGTGGTGGAAGCAGTGGATTAAACAACGAGAAGCCAGTTTCTAAGTTAATGTCAAAAGTATATTTCAACTCTGCAAAGAAAAGTGACGCACTCAGAGGAAGCGGAACTGTTAAAAAAGACAGTAAACTTGAGAAGATCATTAATTCGGAAAACACTAGCTACTTTAAGTCAATTAAGACAAAAAGTGAAGCAGTAAAGACAATGAATTATATAAATGACAGATTGAGTGAGAGTAAAAGGAAAATCGCAAAACTTGAAAGTGCAGAGGCGTTATTTAAAAATCAAAGGCTTGCTATAGAACATCGAAAATTAGTTAATGCCAGCGTGGCCATGAGAGATGAAATGCACAAATTTTCAAAGGCTTCTGAAAAAGGCGATACAAGTGCTTTGCACGATACAAGCCGTACTACCACCACTTATGACAGAGCCAGAAAGCGCAGAATGAAAAACTTTGATTCGTGGTTCTTTGGAAGTGGAAAGAAGTAATCTATGGCAAACCGAGAGACGAGTATAGCTTACGAAAATCTAAACCGCCGTATCTTTCCCGGCGTTGGAGAATACGGCACACCGCAGATATACCCGGAAGTATTCGAAGGGAGCTGCGAATTTATTGGTTTCAATTACGCAAGAGGTAAATGTAGTAATCCGGAAGAGAAAGCTGTTCATTTCTTCTTAGATGATTACCAATTTGATGCGCTGTGGAGAAATCCAGACAGATACGTGGACAAGTTGAGCAAATTCCTGTACGTTCTGACACCGGATTTCAGCACCTACACCGATTTCCCTAAAGCTATCCAGATATACAACCATTACCGCAAACACTGGATAGGTGCATATCTCCAAGAGTACGGTTGCCGTGTGATTCCGACAATCTCATGGAGTACGCCAGATTCTTACGAATGGTGTTTTGACGGTGAACCAGAGGGCGGAACGGTTGCGGTAAGTTCGGTTGGATGCATGAACAGTTTAAGCAAAGAGCGCCTATTCTTATCTGGTTATAATGCTATGATTGAACGCTTGCATCCAGAAAGTATTATTTTCTACGGAAAAGTACCGGAAAAGTGCAAGGGTAATATTGTTAGAATTAAGGCATTTTCTGACAAATTTAACGAGGTGAAATGTAATGGGTGGTAGAGGAGGAGCAAGCGGTTTCGGAAGAGGAAACGTTGTCATACATAAGCAAGCCGAGCCAAACAAACAGGGATATTCCTATTATATGACTGGAACAAGAAATGTAATATCGAACTGGGATGATGATGGTAATTATCATGCCAAAGGAATTGCTAAGAAAGAGGATGTTAGACAACGCTTTGACAGCGTAGAAGAAGCCATTAAATACGCAAAGAAGAACAGATATAAATATTTAAAACTGTAAAAAGGAGGGTATCATGTACGAAAAAACAGTGACGATTTTCAATTATTACGAAAGCAAAACGACTGGAGATGCGTACTGGTATCCTCATGTTTTATCTGGTGTCGACCTCGTTACCGACAAAGGGGCAATCCTTAAAAAGTACGGGCCAGACGCAACAGACAACGCACAGTTACACATCCGCTATACCGTCCAGAACGGCGATATAACCATTACTGATAAAGACGGTAAGATTCTTCCATGGGTGCCGCCTAAAGAGTGGGAACAGCAGATTAACAACGCTCTGGAAGATACTATCACATTCTCAGATGAATCATTCTTCTGGGAGGGTGAGTGGACTGGCGGAACAGTAACTGATGGTGATTATCGAAATGGATTCTATCAGTACATGAATGAGAATAAGGATAACGTGTTCAAGATTACCAGTGTAGGCGGTCCGTATACACTGATTCCTCATTTTGAAATTTTGGGTAAGTAATATGAGCAAAATTCATCATTTCAAAGGATTTTCCGTAGTTGACGGAGATATGAAAATTAAACTGAATATGGATAGATTCTCCAGACAGTATCAAGAAGCTCAGTATCTCCTTGATGGAATGGTCATGGACAGTATGATTCCATTCATGCCAATGATCTCAGGAAATTTTATTAACCGTACAAGAGCAGAAAGTACATCTTTACAAGGCAGTGGAAAAGTATGTGCGGCGTCGGCTCCATACGGGCGCTTTCTGTATGAGGGTAAAACCATGGTTGACGAATCAACCGGAAGCCCTTACGCAAGACGTGGAGCAAAAAAAGTACTTGTTAGCCAGTATTCCGGTCAGACAAACGCAAAAGAGAACCTGGAATACACCAAACAAGCGCACCCACGGGCACAAGCCCATTGGTTTGATGCCGCAAAACGACAATACGGCAGTACGTGGATTCGCAAAGTAAAAGCACAAGCAGGAGGTGGACGACATGGCAGATAAGCCAATTGGCAAAGATGCAACCGGATATGAGATTTTGACAGATGCCATGAAAGCACTTCTGAATCAGTATCCAGGGCTATACGAAAATGAAACAATCAAATTTGAGGAACTCGGCAAAGAATCCGGAATTGCGTTTTCAGCAGATAATGGTGCCTTGATTTATTCAGAAAAGGAAGATATATGCGGAGTAATGCATCAGGTGTGCCAGTATCCATTTTATGTGGTTTACCGCACGGCATCCGACAAAGAACGGCAGAAGTTATCTGTTCAGAAGTTTCTGGACAATCTCGGTAAATGGATATGCCGAGAACCAGTTGTCATAAATGGCTCTGAGACGCGTTTAGATGCGTTTCCAGAGCTTTCACAGGGGCGAGTGATAAAACGTATAACCCGTGATAATTCCTATGGTTTAGAGCCACAGGAGAGTGGTGTACAGGACTGGTTATTGCCATTATCGGTACGCTACGAAAATAATTACGAAGTAATATAACGTAACAACCGGCTATCAATTAGAGATAGTCGCTAACCTACACAGCCTTTAAAATTATAGGCAGAAAGGACATTCTATGCCAGTAACAGGAAAAATTGATCGTAAATATATGGCTCATTACATTGATTCTGGTTCTCTTTGTGGAGGACTGACACCAAAATATGAGCGTCTTGGGAAAGATCTGGAAGAGTACAATATTGACCTCAATCCGGATACTGAAACATCTAAAAACATTCTCGGAGAATCCACATTCAAACATAACGGCTACGAAGCTTCTTCTGACGCTGATCCGTTCTATGCAGATACCACATCAAACCTGTTTGAAAAGCTTCAGCAGATCGTAGATGAACGCCTTAAAGATGATAATCTAAAAACAAGTGCAGTTGAAGTACATCTCTGGAAAGAAGCAACAGCCGGTAAATACGAAGCATACAAGCAGGATTGTCATGTTGTGCCGACCTCCTACGGCGGTGATACATCCGGCTATCAGATTCCGTTCACAGTTAATTACGTTGGAGAGCGCGTCAAAGGTAAATTTGACATTACTTCCGGCTCATTTACAGCTGACAGCGAATAATTTTTAGGAGGGCGTAGAAAATGGCAAAGACAATTAACACAAACATTGATGATGGATTTCTTATTTTTACATTCACAAACAAGCAGGGAGAAGTATTTTCTTCCTTTAAGTTGAACCCGACCGACATTAATGTTGCAGCAAGAGCAGAGGAAATCGAACCATTTTTTGAACAGATGCAGGACAGCATTCAGAAGGTCACATCAAGTAAAGAAATGGCGGATCTGAACAAACAGATTGAAGATAAAATGAACTATCTGTTAGGGTATGAGGCTTCAATGGATTTATTCAAGGAACCAATTACTGCAACAACTGTATTCCCGAACGGTCAGGTTTTTGCATATATCGTGCTTGATAAGATTTCAGAAGCAATTGCGCCGGAAATTGAAAAAAGAAAGATAAAAATGCAGGCTACTGTTGATAAGTATACGGAGAAATACACAAAATGACCGCTTACGAGTTACCCACCTCACTAAATATCAGTGGGGTGGATTTTTCTATCAGAACGGATTTTCGAGCAATCATAGATATTCTGATTGCACAGAACGACCCGAATCTTGACAACTACGGAAAAAAAATAGTAATGCTGAAGATCCTCTATGAAGACTGGGAAAGCATTCCACCAGAGAACGTAGAAGAAGCTTGTAAGAAGGCTTGTGAATTTATTGACTGCGGACAGACGGACGACGATTCGGGAAAGCCGAAGCCACGCTTGATGGACTGGGGACAGGACGGGGAAATGATTATTCCGGCGGTAAACAAGGTAATTCATAGTGAAGTTAGAGCGGTACCTTATATGCATTGGTGGACATTTTTTTCATATTTCATGGAAGCAGGAGAATGCTTGCTTAATACAGTTATCGGGATTCGATCAAAAAAAGCTTTTGGCGAAAGATTAGATAAATGGGAAAAGAAATTCTACCACGATAACAAGAATCTTATTGATATAAAAACGCGTCTCTCTGAAGAGGAGCAGGCTTATAAAGATAAGCTTAACGAGATGCTTAACCTCAAATAGTTAGGAGGTGGACACATGGCTGCTGATGGCTCAGTCATTATTGATACCAGAATGGACACGTCTGGCGTACAGAACGGCGTGTCTGCAATAAAAAAGTCATTTAACGGCCTTGGAAGTGCTGTGAAAAAAATCGGTCTGCTGATTGGCGGAGCGTTCGCGATTGGGAAACTGTCCCAGTTTGGGAAAGAGTGCATAGAACTTGGTTCTAATCTGGCAGAAGTGCAGAACGTGGTCGATGTTACATTTACAACCATGTCTGATAAGGTTAATGAATTTGCGAAGAACGCCATGACCTCAGCCGGATTATCTGAAACAATGGCGAAGCAGTACGTTGGTACATTCGGAGCGATGTCTAAGTCGTTCGGATTCTCGGAAGCACAAGCTTACGATATGTCAACAGCTCTGACACAGCTAACTGGTGATGTGGCATCATTTTATAACATCAGTCAGGATCTGGCTTATACAAAGCTAAAATCTGTATTTACAGGCGAAACAGAGACCTTAAAAGACCTTGGCGTTGTAATGACACAGACAGCCCTTGACCAGTACGCACTTGCAAATGGGTATGGAAAGACCACATCGGAAATGACCGAACAGGAAAAGGTTGCGCTGCGTCTTAGATTTGTAACAGAACAGCTTTCAGCAGCTTCTGGAGATTTTGCACGAACATCCGGTTCCTGGGCAAACCAGGTTAGGGTAATGCAATTGCAGATCCAGTCTCTTAAGGCAACGATCGGACAGGGATTGATTAATATCTTTACGCCGGTTATCAAGGTGATTAACACATTACTGGCAAAACTAGCAACAGTAGCAAATGCTTTTAAGTCCTTTACGGAACTGATAACCGGAAACAAATCATCCGGGCAGACGGGAGCCAGTGGAGCGGGACTTACCGGAACTGATCTGTCAGCCACAGAAGATGCTTATGGCAGTGCTGCTGATGGAGCTGATAGTCTGGCTGATGCTACGCAGAATGTAACAGATTCCACGAAGGACAGCACAAGCGCGTTAAATAAGCAGACCAAGGCTCTAAAAAAGAATATTGCTCCGTTTGACGAATTAAAGGTTATTGGAAAAGAAGCGGCGGATGCGATATCTGGTGCGACAAAAACGCCTGCCGTAAAGGCAGACAATATTGGCCTCGGAAATGTTGGACAGGTTGATTATGGAGGATTGGCAAAAGGAGAAAGCCAGATTGACAAACTCAGCAAATCTGCAAAGAAGTTATCTGATATACTTAAGCAACTCTGGAAGCCTTTTCAGGAAGCTTGGAGCAGAGAGGGCAAGAATACTATTGATACTGCAAGACATATGTTTTCCAGTCTTGCTGAACTTGCTAAGAGTGTAGGAAAAAGTATTATGGAAGTCTGGACAAATGGGACAGGCACTGAAATGCTATCTACCATGCTCCGGATCATACAGAATATCTTTAAAATTATAGGAAACATTGCGTCTCGGTTGTCTAAAGCGTGGAATAAAAATAAAGTCGGAACAAAGATAGTCCAGGCACTGGCAAATGCTTTTCAGGCAATACTTACTTTTATCGAAAAAATAACGAAAGCAACAGCAGACTGGGCTGGAAAACTCGATTTTTATCCGCTGCTTGATTCTATCAGGAATTTAGTGCAATCATTCGCACCAATCATCGAAGCTCTTGGCAATGTTGTTGAATGGATATATAAGAATATCATTCTTCCATCGTTGAAATGGCTAATAGAAACAGGAGTCCCAACACTTATTAATATAGTTTCAGGATTCCTTAATTTCCTTGGCGAACATCAGACATTAGTTGAAGCATTTAGTGCGGCTCTTATAGGCGCATTTGCAACAGCTAAGATCATCACGCTGATAACTACGATCATTAGCAGTATCAGCAATGTGGGACTTGCCATCAAAGGGCTTATTGCACTTATGACAGGCTCTGGTGGAATACTTGGAGGCATATCTGCAATTGCGACAGCAATCGGACCAGGAGGACTTATTATAGCAGCAATAGGCGGAATAATTGCAGCTGGTGTTCTTCTCATGAAAAACTGGGATTCCATAAAAGAATTCTTCGGGAACATATTTGACTGGATAGGCGAAAAAACACGGTCATTTGCAGAATGGTTTGTAAATAAATGGAACTCGTTAACAGAAAAGGTGTCAAATATAGTAATTATATTGTCGGATTCTATAAAAGAGAAAGTAGTTTTTATCGTATCTAAATTCAAATCTCTTATAAACTGGGTAAAAACAGATTTCGTGAATGGATGGAGAGAAGCATGGAACAATGTAAAAAATATATTCAAGAATGTATTTGAAGCACTTGTGGGAATCGCAAAAGTTCCCATTAATGGCGTAATCGGATTGATAAACGGAATGATCAGAGGAATTATTGCTGGTGTCAATGCCGCAATTGGAGTTCTTAATAAGATGAAAATCAAAGTTCCTGGATGGGTTCCTGGAATAGGTGGAAACACTTGGGGATTCAGCATTCCAACAATGACAGCGCCACAGATTCCGTACTTGGCAAAAGGTACAGTTGTGCCGCGAAACGCCGGAGAGTTTGCAGCAATCCTCGGTGATAACAAGCGTGAGACAGAGGTTGTATCTCCACTGTCGACGATGAAACAGGCAATGATGGAAGCTTTGAAAGAATCTGGAAATGGCGGTAGTGGTTCGCCTCAGTATATCGTATTGAATATTGACGGAAACGAATTCATCCGCTGGCTTCGCGATCAGAACGGACAATACAGGAACCGGACAGGCTTCGGAATCTTTGAAGGGTAGGTGAGTACATGAGCGAATTTAGTTCAGGGAATTTTCAGGGATGGCTATTAAAATTCGGGACTCAAGAATTTCCGCATGAATTTATCAAAAGAGCAACATGGAAAAGCACACCGAATCAAAGACTTGAAAATGATTCATGGACAGATATGAAAGGATATTTGCACAGGGACACACTCCCACATTATCGTACAAAGATAGAATTTGAAACAGTTGACGATTTAACCCTAGAAGAAAAAATAAAAATTCAAAATGTAATGAATTCCTCAATTATCAATAAGCAAGAGCGTAAAGCAAATATCACCTATTGGAATGACGAAACAAATACATATACGAATGCAAAAGTATATGTTCCAGATATTGACTTTACAATCAATGAAATTGATAAAAAAAGAGGGATGGTCTTTTATTCAAGCATCCGAATCGCACTGATCGAATACTAGCAACCAGAGTGCATGGGTGCCACAGCTCATGTGCTCTTTATTTTATATATGGGAGGACAGATATGGCAACATACACGTTTGAATCATTACTAAATAAAGCGGATGGGATGACTAAAGTCAATGAATATGTTGTGCAGGAAAAGACTTTGGAAATAGAAGGAGCGTCTTGGTATCATTACGCCGGAAATGCTGTGAATAAACTTTATATAAACGGTAAAGGATATATTGGATTCGGGGCAGATGTGGAACACTTAAAGATGTTCTGGGCTAAAGCGGCGAACAACATAAATGACGTATATAGGCAAGAAGGAGTTCTTGACACAGGAGCTAAATTCCTGAAATTGAAGTTAAAAGGAATATATAATCATTATTATGACAAATACGCATATGAATACGAAGTTTTTCTATTTGATGACGGGAATATATTTGTATATATAATTAAAAGTGCGAAGAATGAATACAATACGCTATTTGGAGATTGTGAAGTCACAAATGGAAAGACCACAGATATTGTGTTAGCAGAATACCATAGCGATTTTAAAAAATATCCTATCAGTAGACTTATTAGCAATGCTGGAATAAAGCCAAAAGTAATCCGCTCGAAATACACACCGATAAAAGAAGCAGGGGTAAGAATTAAGACAAACCCTGCAGCAGTATACGTCCCAAACGCATTAGATTGGTCGGAATTGTCGGTAGAATCCTATGACTCATCAGGAAACACGAATGCAGTAAGTAATTTTACATTTCCCGATGTTGATGTATCTACAGTTGGAACAAAAACTGTAAAATTATCATATAAAACTTATAGCGTGCCTGTTGAAATCACTGTAAAAGAGGATACAGTCTTAGAACTTACAAAGTTCAATCTTCGCGATCATTATCTTCTAAATGAAACACTAGAGATATATTCCGTAACGGCAGTATGGGATAGTGGAAAGAATGAAACATTGACTTCCGGATTTGACGTTTCCGGATTTGACAGTGCTACTCCCGGTACAAAGGAACTAGCGATTTCATATAAAGGAGTAACCGCAACAAAAAGTATATATGTCGCAGCTACCGCTACGTTAACCATTGATGGTGCCAAGACCGAATACTATATAGGTGATGATTTTGAAAGTGCTAACGGCATTATTACATACGATGATGGAGAAGAAGAGAGTGTTTATGAATTAGTATATTCTGGATTTGATAACACGATTGCCGGAGAACAGGTTATCACAGCGACTGTAAGAGGATTAAGCACCACATACACAGTACACGTATCCGATACGGTTACTGCAAATATTGGGGCAAATGTAGAAACAGATGCCATAGCTTCGCTTAACCTGATTACTGGTCTATTAACGGTTTCGGGAACGGGCGATACAAAAGATATAGACACCCCAAGTTATTTTGGCGGTGGAATTTTTGACGGAAAAGGAGATCACTCTAGTCAAGTCAAAAAAATCGTAGTCCAAGAAGGTATTACTGGATTAATTGGAGCTTGCTTTTATGGCATGTCAAATGTTACAGAAGTGTCACTTCCATCTACATTAAAGACAATAGGGCAAAGCTGCTTTTCCGGTTGCTCACTAATTACAACATTATTACTTCCAGAGGGACTGGAAACATTGCAAGATGGATGCTTCTATAACTGTAGCGGATTGACAGAATTAACATTGCCATCGTCATTGAAAGAAATAACAGGAACCATAATCGACAATAAAAACGCAGTATTAACCATTCTGAGCAGAACTGTTCTGATTGGCGAATACTCGATTTATGTAAAGACAATTCGCGGATATATTGGTTCAACAGCAGAGACTTATGCAAATAGCAACAATATCCCATTTGAAGCAATTAATAATATTTTAAAGATTGAAATAGTCAACTATCCATCAAAAACTTATCATGTCGGAGAAACGATCTCCAAAGCAGATTTAACTGTACAGATGACCCTTGAAGATGGAACTGTACAGGAAACAGATTTATATGAATTAAGCTATGATTTCAGTTCGACCGGGACAAAAACTGTAACGGTATTTATAGGAGATAAAAGTGATACGTTCAACGTTGATGTAACAACGTATAAACTTTCTGAGGTCGTTAATACTTTAACCGGGATGCAACTAATAGAGAATTCCGGACGGGATGAAGGAACAGACATACTGGATGGCGTTAGCTGGTTTAGATTCAACAATGTAATCACAGATAAACTCTATGTTAATGGAAACAACTGGATTGGATTTGGGGTATCTTCAGAGCAATTGAAAATTTGTAACCGCGATGGAGCTACGCATAATATTTACAGGATGGAAACTGAATTAGACGGAGGTATAAAACTTCTTAAAATCCGAGTAGAAGGATATACATATTTTGCAGCCTCTGAAGCGCACGAAAGTCAGATAAAATATGAATTATTCTTATTCGACAATGGTGATATGTACCTGAACGTAATTCAGTCTCCTATAGATACAAGCATCTATGCCGGAATATCCAGCTTGACTAGCAATGGCAAGACTACAAATTTGTCCTTGAATGGAGCTACGCCGGAAAGCCCAGTACAGGTGTCATTCATACACCAGGACGAATCTGGACTTGATTGGAATATTTCTTATAGGCCATATAGTCTTGCAACACTTGTCGGAATCAAAGTAGCACAGTTGCCCGATAAAACTAGGTATATGGTTAATGAAACGTTTAAGTCTTCTGGGCTTATCGTTAATGTTGTCTATGATGATGGTAGCTCAGGAGTAATCAAAAAATATGCCTTGTCATCCCCAGATATGACATCGTACGGTAGCAAAAGTATAACGGTGACATTTGAGAGTTTCACGACCACATTCGACATTATGGTTGTAGATGTAACTGGAATTGAAATAACAAGTCTACCAACAAAAACGCGATATTACGAAGATGACGAATTTTTAGCCAGTGGAATAATTGTGTCTCAGGTATATACGGATGGGATTAAAGAAGAAATTACGGGCTATTCTCTTTCGAGCCCAGATATGTCATCTGGTGGAGAGAAGACAATAACAGTAACTTACAATAAGTTTACGACAACATTTACAATCTCGGTAATTGGTATATCTGGGATAGAAGTCTCCAAAATGCCAACAAAGACAGAATATTACACAGGTGACAGTCTCGATACGTCCGGTCTCGAAGTAATATCCAAATATACAGATGGAGCATCGAGGAAGTTGACAGATTATAGCGTATCAAAACTTGATAGTTCTTCTGCTGGCGAGAAAGAAATTTCCGTAACGTATAAAAATCATACATCCACATTCAAAGTGACTGTGTATGAACTAAAAGGAATCCGAATTTCACATTATCCAAACAAGATTTATTATAAAATCGGAGAAACGTTCGACCCATCAGGGTTAACTGTTGTGGAAGTAAGGCAGGACGGAACCGAGAAAGAAATTACAGATTATGATATTTCAGGCTTCGATAGTTTCACCGCAGGTTCTAAGACCATCACAGTTTCTTATAATGTCACAGACAACGGAGCTTCCAAATTTGTTGGTTCTGACAGTTTTCAAATCAAAGTCACAAACGACGGGAAAAACCCATTTGATGATAGTTCAAGTGGCGGTTCTGGCGGCGGCTCTGGCGAAGTTGAAGAAGAAAAAACTGAACCAATCAATGTTACAGTACACTGGATTAATGGCGAATTTGCTGACCTTACAAATGAAAATATCGACCAGAATACGCTTACTTTGCAGGAGTCTATTTGCTCTGAACAGTATTTCATTTTTGGCGGTTGTGTCTGCAATCAGATAACGTTTCAGGCTCACCACGACCAGTTTAACGGTACCTCGGAAGAGTTTTATCCCTCTGGCAAAATCGAAGTTTACATCGAGAGAAAAGGAACAAAAATTAAAATTTTCACAGGTGAAATCGACAGTGCAGAGCGAAAAGCAAACTCCCTGACACGTAATTTTATCGCGTATGATTATCTGTATAAATTACGAAATACTGACATTGCTCGATGGTATAAAAACCAGACGACTGATAAGAAGAAAAAGCTGACTCAAAAGCAATTTAGAGATAAATTATTTGAGTTTTTGGGACTCGAACAAGTTAGTACAAAACTGCATTGGGACGACACTTATGTGCCCGATACGAATAACTCAAATGAGATGAACGTAGTGAATATTCTGAAAGATTTATGCTTGCAAAATGACCGCTTTGGATGGATGAATAGGGATGGTAAATTTGAGTATTTGAAGCTTCGCCAGAACAGCTATAAATACGGGCAGACCACCGGTAATCAGAACATTTATAAATACTACAACAATGAGGAAGTGCATCTTGATACATTCAAAAGTTTTACCGCAAAAGAGGGTAGAATTTGGTTCCCGAATGTTATATTTTGTGACCCCGACCCGAATAGAGCCTTTGGATTTATACAAGGTGACTACACAGCGCAGGAAGCATATGATAACAATGTTTATTACAACAGAAATAGTTTCTTTGTCGGGAATGAAGATTGGCTGAATTACGTTTGGGATGCCAACGAATACGGCGGTATTTCAAGAGCTGAGCCGATTATGAAAATTTGCTATGGCGTGTTCGTAAATCAAGATTTGCGGAAATATTATCGTGCGCAGGGATATACCGCCGAGGTTCAGGGAAACCCACTGAACATGGTTGGACAGGCAGTCGAACTTTACTATAAAAAGCAGATTCAGCACGACGATCAGGAGCCTACAGAACTGCAATGGTACGTCCATTCATACATCATGAGCAGGACGCTCAAAATCGGCGCTACAGACATGATTGACACCTATTCTTCCAACAATGCACCGTTTAATAGTAATAGTCAGCAGTTAGGAAAATACACTCCTGAGATATCCGCAACCGTAAACCGCACCCGATCAGAAATGCCAGTAGTGAGCTATGGATTCTCAGACGGTACGAACGATTTTACCCCGGCTGCTGTTTCTACTTCTGGAGGCACTATAAAAAAGACGGCATTACGTTGTATGAAGCGCATCAAAAAAGACGATTACGATAACCTTCCCGCAGCAGCTCGTACTAGGGGCGATACTATTTTCATGACATATAAGGAGAACTAAATGGCAATAGAGTATAAAGCTTTTTCCGGCGGAAAAGAAATAGACGGTTTCTATTCCGGTGGAAAAGAGATACAGGAAATATGGGGCGGCGACACACTTTTGTGGAGAAAGAAAGAAGAGGTAGTTGAAGAAGATCAGTGGTGGGGAGAATACGACCTTTACGCCAGATTTAAAAACCCTGCACCGTACAAGAGAGCCGAAGTTTGTTTCTCAGTACAATCTAAATATGGAGTTCAATATGCTAATTTAGCATATGGATTTTGTGTGCGGGTGGTAAACGGAATATATATGGTTACAGCGGCGGCTGTGGACAATTCCAAGCTGGAAGGGAGATATTACAATGGTGATACATCAATGGTTCCAACATGGAGACTTACAACGGATACTGGCGATACGGAATTCGCGTATTCTGATTCTGCAAATTGGGATGACATCTTAAAAAAATACAGCCTTTATAATACCAATCCGGAAAACGTACCGTTTTACTCATGGGGCGGGGCATTTGAAGAGAAACCGTTTTGGTTTAAGGATAGTGACAAACAGGCAGGGGTGCTTGATGTAACTCCTCCTAAAATAGCGGGCAGTGATGAACCAGAAGGTAAATATTATTATTATCCATCCAGACTTTTCAGCAGCGTGGGTGCTATGAAAAGATGGCTACTTGACATGTATAATAATCCGGATAAATGGTGGACAGACAAATAGTTATGTATAAGGAGGAGGATAAATATGATGAATTCGAGTAGAACCATAATAGGCTCTTTTTGCTTATTTCAACATTAATTTCGCCAAATAAGAACCCCAAAACCGCAAATAAGAGCGCATTTTTCTTTAAAATCAAAATAAGCCCTTATTCACCCAAATAACCTCAAAATCTCAGCCCTGACCGTAATATTAGTTGATTGGTACAGAGCTATAAATCGTCTACGTGATATAATTAAAATAGGCAGTCTCAGAATGTAAAGTTCATTCAGAAAGGAGTAACTATGGTAGATAATCCGATAACAAGAAAAGAGAAATATCTTGCTAAATTAACTGGGAGTTATACCGGAAATGTCCCAGATCCAATTACACGGGTAGAGAAATATTTATACGATTTATGTCAGAAAGGCATTAGCGGACCGACTCCAGAAGAGATAGAAAATGCAGTAAACAAATATCTCAAAGAGAATCCCGTACAACCTGGAGCCACAGAAGAGCAGGCCGCGCAGATCGAACAGAACAAGACGGATATTGCTTCGCTGAAAAAGGAAACTGGTTCACTAAAGGAAGAAATTGTTGATATCAATGATGCAATAATTGTTAAAAAAAATGAGACATTTTCTGGGAAAGATATTGACTGGATAAATGGTTTTTATGACGAAGACGGAACAATCACACCGCATACGCTCTATAAGCACACCAGAGTTTTTAAAGTTGAACCTGAAACAAAAGTAACATACGCATATCTGCGAAGCCCCGCAAACTATTCGCCATATATAGCCTGCTTCAAAAATGGAGTTTACATCAAAAAAAGTTCGTTGTTGGGTGATGTGGACGCTAATTTTAAAAGTGGTGAATTTACGATACCTCAAGATATTGATGGTATCAGTTTTGCTAGCTACGATGCGCCAAATGATGAAAGATTATCAATTTCTGGTATATTTTTATACTACAAACCAGATGTAAATGCTGAAAAAATTGAGAATATTGAAAACAATATTCAGCATATGGAATCTGATATCGCAGGAAACTATAATCAAATTTACAATGTTAAAAAATATACAATAACCGATGGAATTGGTATCAAAGGAAACTACTACGATAAAAATGGTAAACTGCAACCTGCTGATAATCTATCAACGACTGGTATATTTCCTATTCCATATGGCATTAAAAGTATAACATATACTGCTTTTCGAAACGTAGATATTCCGACGATATTATTTTTGAGTGCAGATATGAAAGTCGCAGGAATGGTTATAGCAACAACTGCACCCACCTACGGTGATACAATGTATTCTGGAATAGCTGAAATCCCATCCAATGCAGTATATATGGAATTTTCGGTATTAAATACAAACAATGATTCTAGTGTTACAGTGATGTATTCTAATATTGAAAGCAACCAGAAACGTATTGAGATACTTGAAAAAGATCCACTGTATGGAAAGAAAATTACATGCACTGGAAATAGCATTACCGCTGCGACACATAGCGTTCCGGGACATGGCTATGTCGAACAAATTGCAGATGCTCATGGTATGACAGTTGATAATCATGCAATCTGGGGAGCTATCATACCGCAGGGGCATCCGAGAGCGAACGATGATGTTACGGATATTGGTTGTATCCATGATACATTGGATGATATGGATGCAGATGCTGATATTGTAATTATGAGTGGCAGCATTAATGATTGTGAATATTACGCCGATACGAATTTTTTGGGTGAAATTACAGGAGATTTCTCTACTGAACTGGATTTAACTACATTTTATGGCGCACTGGAAGATATGTGCAAAAAAGCTCTTCAGAAATGGGCTGGGAAGCCTATTATATATGTAATCGAACACAGGATGACGCTCGACAATACAACATACGGACAGTATTACCTTAAATTACACGAAGCGATAGTAAAGGTAATGAATAAGTGGGGCATTAGCATTGCTGATTTGTTCAACGATTGTCCAAGTCTGAACTGCAATGAAGGGTATAAAACAAAATACACAACAGGTGACGGAATGCATCCAAACTACGAAGGTTATGAAAGGTTCTATGTACCGAGAGTTTATGCAGAAATCAAAAAAAATGCTTGGAATCTAATCAGCTAAAGAGGGCTTTAGTTAATCTTTGTCAAACGAAAATGTCTAAAATAGAATAAAAAAATACCCTTTTACGGGGCACCATTTAGCATTATCCGGCAGGCAATCACCTGTCGGATTTTTAAATTGGTACAGAGATGTCTTAACGCTAAATGCTATAATCAGTATTAGGCAAGAATCTTTGCGAAAGGAGCGGACAACATGACAACTGAACAAAAAAACGTCCTGAGAAAGATTATTTATGCAGTCGAAACCGGCGGACAGGTTTACGGACAGCAGGATTATTCGGACTTCACAGAAGCCTACACCAATTCTTCTGAAGAACACGCAATTACAATCGGGGCAGGACAGTGGTACGCAACCGAAGCACAAACACTTCTGGAACGAATTTACGATGCTGACCCGGAACAGTGGGAGAAGATAGATAATGTCAGACTTCTGGAACAAGTTCAGACCGCAAACTGGGAATGCTTTAATATTTCCAGAGTGTCACAGCTTGCCGACACCATAGTTGCCCTTATTTCGTCCAAAATTGGCGTTAAATGCCAAGATAGCCTTATGGATGAACAATTAGCCACCTATGCAGATGAAGCCCTTAAACAGGGCGTTACGGACGCTAGAGGGAAAGCTATGTGCGTGAACTTCCGACACCAAGGCGGATTATCTGCCGTAAAACGGATTTTGGAAAAGACTAAGAAACCATATACACTCGACAATCTCTATGTAGCCTGTCAGACCGATACAGGAAACCAAGTGGGAGCATATAAGAGCAGACAGAAGTTTGTTTATAACGCATTAAAGACATATTTTCCAGAAAGTGAGGATAAGAGCATGAACGCAATTGACAAATTAATCCAGATTGCAAAGAACGAAATCGGATATCTTGAAAAGGCAAGCAATAGTCAGCTCGACAGTAAGACTGCAAACGCCGGGGAAAATAATTGCACAAAATATTGGCGAGATATTAAGCCGGATTATCAGGGACAGCCATGGTGCGCTGCATTCGTTTCATGGTGTATAATGAAAACATTCGGATTAGACACAGCAAAGAAACTTTTGAAACACTGGCCATACGTTTACTGCCCGACAATGGCAGATTTGTTTACTTTGAATGCAAATCCAAAGATGGGTGATATTGTAATTTTTAAACGTAATGGAGAATTTACGCACACTGGAATCGTAATTAAAGTGTCAGGAGATCGGTTCTGGACAGTCGAAGGGAATACTTCTGGTGGCTCTACAATTATCGCAAATGGTGGTGGAGTATGCCAGAAAAGCTACTACAACAGCAACCTCCCGGGAACAAAATTCTGCACTCCAAACTACAGTTTAGTTAAAGATACAACACCAGTTTCAGACTCAGATACAGTCAAAAAACAGAACACCAGAGCCTACATTGCGCAGATTAAAAAGGACACAAAATGCTATACAAAATCAAACAAAAATAGCCCATCTAAACTGTTTCCAAAGCTGAAAAAAGGTGCAGTTGTAGAGGTAATGAAATACACCGAAACAGACAGTTCTGGGCTGAAATGGTACTTCGTCAGAATCCCGTACCCGAATGATGATGGGTTTGTATTTGAGTTTGTCCCGAAGGGCGTATTTACCAGAATTTCAGAAATTCATAAATAAAAACTCCCGGGGATAGCACCCCGGGAATCATGCTTCTTATAACATATTGTATCATTTCGTTTTGTAAATCCTATTAGTTCGTTGGACACACGTTAGTCACAAACAAAAAAATCATTTCCTAATTAAATATCCTCTAAAGTACTGTATTTAAAGGACTTTCTGACATTTGCATAGTTCTAATTAATATCCTGATTGAATACAATTAGAATAATGAAAATGAAATGAGTGAATTCCTTGCAAAATCGCTGAGAATGTTGATTTTACAAGGGTTTCACGCGTTTTTATGTTCTGAATTGTGATGAATAAAATTGATAAAATAAGATTCCGTTAGTCACAGTTAGTCACAAATGGGACTTTTATCTTTTCAATCTCTGTTCGGAGCTCTTCTAGTGTCCTGTGTCCATATACCGCGTTTGTAACATCTCCACCAAAAGAGTGACCCAGCATTCGCTTCCGGTCGTTCTCCCGGACGCCGTATTTTTCACATAACATGGAAAAAGTATGCCGGCAGTCGTGTGGCGTGTGTTTCGGATCGCCAACAATTCCAAGACGTTCAAGCGTAGGATAGAACAGAGCATTGCGGTGGTGCTGCTGAGTATATACACAGAGCTTCCCATCTTGAGTAAGAACCTTTTGCTTAGCAAATTCGTATACCGCCGAATGAATTGGTACTACGCGGCCCTTTCCCGCCTTAGTCTTGATCCCGCCCTGAAAGTATCTCTCTTCCAAGTTAGTTGTCAACTTAAGCACTTCACCGATTCTCCAGCCAGAATAACACATGATTAATATAAGCTGCACTTCCGGATCAGCAGAATTCTTCCAGAGAATTTTTAGCTCATTGTCAGAAAATGGCGTTCCATGTTCAGTGTCGTCATCCACGTTGACTTTTACATACAAAGCCTTGTTTTCTGTTACAATTTCTGAGTAAACAGCATATTTATACATCTGCTTGAACAGCGTAAGAATTGCCATAAGGCTCTGACGTTTTAACGGGCAGTCATCAATTACCTTTTGCAGATCAGGCGCTTTTAAATCCTCGAATACACGATTATACAGAGCCGTGCAGTTTGAGTAAGCGGTCTGGTAAGCTATCTTTGAACTATAAGAAAGTTTTGAACCCTCTGGAAACTTCCATGCGTAAAACTTCTTATATACCTCTGAAAACGTCAATTTCTTGATTTCCGGGTGTTTATCCTCGACACCCTTGATTGTATTGTAGTCAGCAATCAAACGAGTAACAAGGGTATCTACGTCCGTTGTAGGTGATATCTCAAGGTCTCGTTCCATCCCTGGCTGATATGTTCCTGCCTTGTATGCGGTCAGTACAGTAAATCCTTTAATCCAGTCGTCTACATAGCAGATTGCAGGCGGTCGGACGGGCTTTCCGGTCTTTTCATCCAGTACTGCCGGAGGATGGACCGCAAATGGATTCCTACGGTTGCCGCCCAGGTACCGTATTGTTCCGAAACTGTTAGGGAGCTTCGGGTATTTCTTTCTTTTCTTCGCCATTTTTATTCCCTCTTTCTGTAGCTGTATTTAGGTATAAAAATAACAGCCGAACAAACTTTCTGACTTGCCCGACTGCTCCGAAGATGATACAATATGTTTTGCCAGAATATTACATTTCTTCGGAGATGTATAAACGCCACCTCGGTACGCCAATGCCGGGGTGGTTTTTATTTTTATTCTATTTCTTCAATATCGACTGAATATCCGAGAACTTCTCCGACAGTTGTGCATTTTCCCTTTAGTGTGACTGTATCACCTTTTGCCATTGATGCGACTTTCGAACGCTGCTCATCATTTTTAATCTGGCACTGAACGCCGATTATCGCATATTCATCGTCAGGATAGAGGGAGATATATTTTCCAGATGAATCAATGTTCCCGAGTCTACCAGTGATTTCTAAGTATTGCCCTTTGTATTTATCAGATGCTCCAAGTGCGTTATCATCAAGCTGAGACATCATATCATTGACTGATACGGCCGTGTATTCAATTGGCGTAGGTGTATCAGTTTCTTTTACAGATTCCGTCTTTGCAGATGTGCTGGAAGAAGACGTGGTGTTTGAATCCGAATTTCCACCAATGGCACCGATAACGCCAATGGCAACAACTGCTAAAACTACCCATTTGAGTTTTCCACCTTTTTTCTTACTCATAGAATTGCTCCTCCTAATAGCTTTATTCGCCACGCTTCGCACTTTTCATGCGGATTATGTTTTTTGTACCGCTGATTTTGCAATGTTATGTAAAGTACGGTTATTCGTGGTATTTTTATTTTATCATTTTGAGAACGCGTTGTAAAGATTTAGAATGAAATAGAGTGATTTAGATGAAAAAGAAATGTTTTTTTTCTATAAAATAGTGAGAGTTCATGTGTATCATTGGCAGTTGCCAAGAGTCGGAATAGGTGGTATAATAGAAAAAGAGAACGAACGTTCGGTTCTATTTCCCACAAGCCGGACATATACTGTAGTGTAGGCGGTAGTTGCGACAGGGAGGGTTATTATGGATTATAAGAAAGAGATTATTGAAATGATACAAAAGATAGAAAACAGATGTTGGCTGAGGTCGATATACATTTTCATAAAAACATTAATCGGTTAAAAAGAAAAGCCAAGGGTTTGCGCATTGCCCTTGGCTATTTTCTCATTTCTTTTCGTAAATCGTGTCTAGGAGCTTTTCTAAGTTATCCCATCCAGAATCATCTAGCTTTGCTAGAGCATTGATGAGACGGTATTTAAAATCATCATCACTAGACTTTAGAACATTTCCGAACAACTTAGAAATTTCATCGTTTTTATTCTCTGGCTGAAACATTTCTCCAGTTCCATTTCTTAGCCATTCTTCGTTTACGTTAAATTCTCTGCAAACATCATCAATAGTCCGATCTGATGGAACTTTGCTTCCCATTTCAATTTGCGCTACAAAATTCCTACTTATCTTTAGTTTGTCTGCAAATTCTTGTTGAGTTACGTTTAATTCTTTTCGCAACTCTTTAAACCTGTCTTTCAATTTAATTCCTCCTTTCTGAGAATATAATATCATAAAATGTTTACGAAGTCAACAAAAAGGTATTGACAAATGTTGTCTGAGGGACTATACTGTGTTTACAAGGTAAACAAAGGAGGTGAAAACAGTGAAGCGTAAGAAAAAAGAAATCGACAAAACAATTTCTGACCTGTGGAATCGTATCTGGGATTTACAAGACCAGACAAACAAAATCAAGAAAGCAGTTCTGACAGGTGAAAAAGGTGATTTAAAGATGCCAGAAAGAAGGATTGTTCCTCCAGATGAGCCTATTCCGTTTGGCGGGACAGTAGATATGGACTGTATCTTTGAAAAAGAACCATGTGAACAGGTAGACGTTGAATTTACAGTGAAAGAAACTTTGCAGATGTATTCGCATTATGTAGATTCATTATCTACCGATACACATGTATTAGGAGCTATTGCAATAGTTTCTCTAATAATTGCAATAGTGGCTCTGATTGTATAGAGATTGAGAAAAGACCTGTAATCAGCGCAATGATGGACAGAACAGTTGTTATCCAAAATCTGGATATATCTTGAAAATATGCTTTCATGGCGACTTCACCCGCTTGTGTGATTTCATATGCGTGATCTTGCGATCTTGAGCGCATAAAGTATTTTTTGTTGAAAAGGTATTTGCAAGCATCTACTTCACGCTGATTACTAGGAGTAAATCCACAATTTCTTAAAGCTTTTTTCAATATTTTATATTGATATCTTGTTATCAAATGAACACCTCCTTTACAGGAGAGTATATCACAAGAAAAGAGGTGCGTATATGTCAGAAAAAGAAAAAAGAATCGTTGAAAAGCTGAAAGAAGCGATTCCTAATATGTCAGAATTTGACAAAGGATATATTCTCGGTAAGACGGAAAGCTTTTCCGAGAATAATCTGGGGAAAAAATCAGATAAGAAAGAAGTAGTTAATTCAAATTAGAAAGGAGAAACATGAACGAATTACAGATTTTTAATTCAGAAGAGTTCGGGGACATCCGAACAGCAGAAATTGACGGGAAACCGTATTTTGTTGGAGCTGACGTTGCGAAAGCTCTTGGCTACAAGGACACGGTTAATGCACTTAAACAGCATTGCCGTGGGGTGGTAAAACACCACCTCACAGATTCTCTCGGCAGGAATCAGGAAGCGAGTTTCATAACAGAGGGAGATTTGTACCGCTTGATTATGAAATCGAAACTTCCATCGGCAGAGAAATTTGAATCATGGGTTATGGATGAAGTTCTTCCAACAATCAGAAAGACAGGCTCATACCAGAAGCCACTGACGACAGTTGAACAGATACAGGTTATTGCGACAGGATTCTTAGATCACGAAGAGCGGCTTAACAGACTTGAAAATACCATGACTATTGACTACGCACAGCAGGAATCTATTAGAGACTTAGTGTCAAGTGTCGTAATTGCTCACCTTGGTGGGAAAGAGTCAAATGCTTACAAGGAAATTGGCAAGAAAGTATTTGCTGAATGCAACAGGGATATAAAGACTTACTTCGCAGTAAATGCCCGTAATAACATCCCTAAGCTGAGATTTGAAGAATCTATGGAATATGTCAGAAATTGGCATCCATGCACCAATACAGTAATGTGCATCAGGGACTGCAATGCTCAAATGTGTATTGAGTAGAAAGGAGCGTAAATGGACGCATTACAATTTAATAAAGCCGTCAGCCAACACTGCAAAGAATCTGGTGGAGACTGTTGCAAATGTGACCTACGGCTTTACTGTTACCTATCGCCAAGTGAGCGACCGGATGAGTTAGTGAGTTTGGTTATTGATTTTTTGCATAACCACATTGAAAACCATGATCATTATACCCATCACAGTGCGGCTTCATTTCCGTGTATTGATGATATGGACATGAGCACCGCAGTAGGTGGCGACCGCTATCAGAAACCTCATACTCTTCATAAACAGTCACGTGTTTGTGAATCTTGTGGCAATGATACAGTCGTGTAATTGTTTCAACCATATAATTCCCCTTTCGTTATACTCGGCATGTCGGTGCCTGTAAATGCATTATAGGTAGAGGGAAAAGGAAATACAATAGGTTGAATAAAAATCGCATTAAGAGATAAAAGCAAAGCAAGGAGGTGAAAAATATGAAACGCCATCCAATTATGGAATATGTGATTCCAGCAATTGTGGCAAGTGCGGCAACAGTTTTAATCCGTTTAGTGCTAGGGTGGTAAGAATTGAAGCAATAATGAAAGGAGTAAATATATGAGCGAAGTTGACACTTACATAAAAGAAAATGCAGAAGTTCATCAGTTTGCCGCCGAAGTGGCAAGAATCATATCGGGCATTCCGCAGATGCCAGAGTTCTCAAACGAGCGCCTGACAGTATCAGATGTGAGCAAAATGACAGGCATTCCTACACCATCTGTCAGAGCAGGAATCATCTATGGATGGCTGCCTATCGGTACGGCGTATCGTGGGAATAAAGTGATTCACGACAGAAAAGGTTCTGGCAGAATAGAATTTGTTATCTCTCCAAGAAAGCTCTGGGAAGAAACAGGATATGTCTGGAGAGGGAAAGAAGCATTAAAGTGATAGTGCCCCGGCGGTGAAGCGCCACCAACCGGAGCGTTGCACTTACTAATCTACGCTTAGTAGGTACAGGTTAATTATAACTTCGTATCTGCTAATTGTAAATACCAAAAAAGGAGAAATTAGCACGATATGAGCAGAAATAGCACAAATAAATGTGAAAATGTTCCGACATGGGACGAACTTGAGTTCATTCTTGCGACAGAAATTGTCGAAGAAAGTAGAAAAAAAGCAAGAAAATGGTTTATTGCATGGTTGGTCACAACTGCCGCACTGGTAGCAAGCAACCTTGCGTGGATTCTGGGAGAAATGAAATGAAAGAGTATATGCTAATTGCTGTTTGTATGCTCGCCGGGAAATATGTGGATATACCTATCTGGCTGAACATCTTTTTCGGTATCTCGGCAGCATGGGCGGTACGCCAGATGAAAGCAGACTGGCAGTAGGGAATAAGGAGGATAAGAAGATGTTCGAGAAAGAGATTGATGAAATTTATGGACTCTGTAAAAGAGTTGTGAACGAAGTTCCGACAGCAAGTGTTACATTCGATTTTTCAGGCTACGGCTTGGAGGTAAGAGGGCTTAAAAGAAAAGAAGACGTTGAGCTTCCTAAAGGTGTGTTTAAGTGGGACTTATATCAGAGAGTATCTCTTAGTTCTTTTTTTGAAAAAGAGAATCGCGAAAGTCTCAGAGTAATCAAAGCTTTCTTACTGGAACTTCTGATAGATGGGAAGTGTCCAAATGAGTAAGCAGATAGCAATTATGAAACTTCTTCCCAGTCTGGAGATAGCAGGATGTATCAATGAACTTCTCAGAGAGCTTCAGTCCAGAGGGGATCACATATTGGATTATGAAAACTGCGATATGTCTCTTGACCATGTGGAATACCACAAAGCCGAAGATATCGACGGAGAGAAGTTCGGGGACGCTTCGGATAACCTGTATTGCTTTTTTAAGGCGGTGTGAACATGGACGAGAGGATTAATGAAATTCTGAGACTGATTGATATACAGCTTGCCACAGTCCCGGATAATCCTATTGAAGAATCATACAAGGCAAGAACATTGGCGAGCTACGTACAGGCTCTAAATGGGCTTTTAATAGTGCAGAAATCATATAAGGAGGAAACGAATGAGTGAATTTGAAATCCGTATTCCGGCAAGAAAGAAGCAGCTGGTAACTGGAAAAGACAATCAGGTTGTAAAAGTTTCATCAGACGCATACAACGCACTGGTCGAAATCTATAACGAATCAACCTTATCTATGAAAGATATTGCAAGTTTGCTGATTATTGAGGGCAGTAAACATGTGGTTTATGACAAGGAGGAATAGAAGTGAATATATATGAGAAGTTAGGGATTATTCAGTCAAAACTGAAAGCCCCTAAAGGACAGTACAATTCCTTCGGGAAATACAAATATAGGAGCTGTGAGGATATTCTGGAAGCTGTAAAACCGCTTCTGGCAGAAACAAAGACTGTGTTAAGCGTCACAGATCGGATGGAAGTTGTTGGAGACAGAATATATGTTAGAGCAGAAGCTCATCTGAACGACTGCGAAGATGCTGGCGAGATTACAACCGTTGCTTATGCAAGGGAAGAAGAGTCAAAAAAAGGCATGGATTCTTCGCAGGTAACAGGTGCGGCCTCATCCTATGCTAGAAAGTACGCATTGAATGGACTGTTCTGCATTGATGACAACAAAGACAGCGATTCTACTAATACAGGTAGCAGTGGAAAAGCAGCAGCTAAAAAGTCAGAATCAAAAGAACCTGTTGAGATGATTACTTCAGAAAATGTAATGAGCATCCAGAACATCATTGACAAATATCCG
>ENA-UEOZ01000467-UEOZ01000467.1-human-gut-metagenome-genome-assembly--contig:-NODE-467-length-27446-cov-187.378713_pt1 | contig 27446 bp, 29 predicted proteins | sample MGYA00242898_ERZ507912 | MGnify/ENA primary metagenome ERZ507912 (study PRJEB26167, sample SAMN06115410) | human gut metagenome | host: Homo sapiens | place: China:Chongqing | collected 2016-04-27... | reverse complement strand
GGAACAAAATGAGAGTGAAGTAAATTAGTAAAACAACAAGAAAAGTGTAAAGTAAAATCAGTTAAAGTCATAGCGCCACTTTTACACTGCAATAGTGGCACTATTAGAGTGTAAAAGTGGCGCTATTGCATGATAAAAGTGGCACTATTAGAGTGTAAAAGTGGCGCTATTGCAGCCCAATGATGCTTTTTTGCTCCGTCATTCATTGCACACTTCTCTTCTCAGCAGCATAATCAGCTGTATGTCAGCATACTATCGCTGCACGCTCAAAACTCAAGAATTTCGCACCAAAGATTTCTTCGTGCGTTCAACTCATAGTATTGAGCATCAGAAATGCAAATATTGTGTCGGACGGCGTGCCGTCCGAATTAGGAGTTTTGAGTTTTGAATTAGGAATTATTCTCGGCTTCGCCTGCGATTTTGAATTATTTAGTTGTAAATTACAGCAGACAAGGCAAACATAGGAGGCTATGGCGTCTCGCCGTAGCCACGCACACCACCCATAGCAGAAACGCCAATCAGCGCCGTGTAATACGTAACTTTGTCTCACCGTGTCCCGAGGGGACACGTATCTATCAGAAACCCACTGCAAGCTCCGAAGGAGCGCAGCTGTGGGATAAGCATCACCTCATCCTCTCTTGGTTCCGCAAAGCGGGACCTAATATCATCCTCAATATCATACGGGATGCGTCAGTCCCTCTTCGGGGAACCCACAGCTCATACTCAATCAGCTTGCTGTCCAAGGCTGCGTGGCTACGGCGAGACGCCATAGCCTCCTACGATTACCCTTTTCTGCTGTGCAATTTGAATGACGGTGTTTTTTATGTATTGTTTCGCAATAGTGGCGTTCTTGCATAACCATAGCGCAATTCCTACGGAACAATAATCAGCGATTAAGAAAAAATGTGTAACTTTTAACATCCTAAAAATACGCATTTGTCGGATTAAACAATAATGAAAATGGTTGTATTTTGGGCAATTTGATTACCTTTGCATTATTCCAAATAATGAGGATATTTATAGACAAGACAACATAGTTATGGCAGACAAGAATAAGTCTGCTAAATTAAGGATAGAAAGAATATGGACAGATATACTCGCATACATGCAATAAACAAAGTATTGAAGGAATACTTTGAAGACAATCCAAATCAAGGACCCATTCCAGCGAAAGAGTTTATGGAACTATTTGTAGAGAAAGGTATCTTCAACCAAGATAGCAAAGGTGGTTTGCCTATTAGGAAACTTCTTAGAGAACTCGATAGTGAGAATAGGCTTTCAGATATTCCCTATGCTATCGGAGAAATGAAGAAGAAAAACAAAAATTGGTTCTTTGCCAAACCACAGACAAATATCCAAGTTCGTTTAGAACCAATTGATGATAGCAAGTCCACAACGCATATCACAAATGAAACAACTAGTAAGAAGAGAGTTGGTCGCATGGACTCAGATGAGTATTATGTAATTGAACTATGCAACGAGGTTCTTGGCCTAAAAGCGTCTCAGCAGCATCGTTTTGATTTTCTTGTTGGAGATAGCGGTACAAAGCTGCCAGTTGATGCTTACTACGAAGATTTGAATTTGGTTGTTGAATACCTGGAAAGTCAGCATACATTATCTACTCCTTTCTTTGACAATAAGAAAACAGTAAGTGGTGTTTCAAGAGGCGAACAAAGACGTTTGTATGACGAACGACGAAGAGTGAGTTGCCGAAACATGGTATCAACCTTGTGTCGATTAGCTATAACGACTTCGGTACGACAAAACGATTAAAAAGAAATCATAATCTTGACATCGAAGTGGTTCGGACAAAATTAAGTGACTATATCAAAAAGAAAAAATCATAGTATGAATTTGTACCAAGTAGACATCAATACAGAGATAGATGCCATTAGCGTCTTGGTGAATGCTTATGACGAGAACGAGGCTTTAGCCATTGCACAGACTATGTTTGAACAAGGTCTAACAGAATCAATAGGAACGACAATCATTAATGTAGCTGCGTTTCCTGCTTGTTAGCAAAATCTTCCGTTTTAATGGAAAATGGGTAATTTCTAATTTAGCATATTAAGGTATCTTTTTCCTGATATAAGAGTTTTCATACAATAAAGGTCTGGAAGCTTTTATTAAAAATCAGCGTTCATTTGCTCTGCTGATTTTATATTGATGAAGAAAAAGCCAATACATAAAAACGTCCCCTTGCTCGATTCCGTGGAGCAAGGGGACGTTATGTTGTTACTGTTTGAAGTTTTTGATAATGTTTTTGGAATCCATTCTCATGTCCCAGATGTCAATTAGGAAAATAGTATTTGTTTCGTCTTCATACCTATAGATAATCTTGAAGTTTTTTCTGAATATTATACTTCTGTATTTATATGGCATGTTTTTTAGCAGACGTTCTTCTGGAAAGGATGTTGGGTAGGAACTTAAGCGTTTAGTAATGGTGATAAACTCTTCTGTAAGTTTTTTCAACGTTGTTTTGCCGTATTCGTTTAACGTGAATGCAGCTATGTCGTGATAAACATGTTTGAAAGAAGATAGCAGGATGATTTCTACCATAACTGTTCGTCTTTAAGTTCTGCCGTAAACTCATTAAGTGTTGTTCCTCTTCCGTTTAGAGTATATTCTTTTTCGGCATCTTGCACTCTACTGATAGCTTCTTCAATTGAGGTTGGACCGAATAAAGGTTCAGAAACTATTATAGTTTTTTCTTCTGCAATATTGTATGCTTTATTTGCTTGTTGTTTCTTTAGAGCTGACTCATGAAGTTTCTCAGCAAGCCAAAGCTCGTTGTTTGCACTCAGAGACATAGACTGGATGAAATTCCACAGATTATTTAATGTAATAGATGCCATGCTATATCCTTTCTTTTAAAGTTTTCTTTTGACAAAAATACAATTTATCTTTGTGTCTGCCAAAAGAATCCATAATTATTTAATCATCAATTATTAATACTACGATTCAAGTCGTTCTTTTTATTTTATTAAAATAACTCATACCACCACTTTCACACCCTCATCATACTCATCTTAAGCACTGTTCTATGAGGGCTTTGGCGCTGCTCGCGTGGTAACCAAATTTTTTTTTTGATTATATGTTTTTATTTCGTAATTTTGCAATTGCGGACAATCCGAAAGGTTAAATCCGTAAGATTATAGGCATAAGGAAAAAAGAGATGAAACAACTTAAGGAAAATGAAGGCATAGAGCGCAGTTTGTTGCTTGCAATGGCTGTTATAGCTGGATTGACCGTGGCAAATTGCTATTACAATCAGCCTCTTCTGGAGATGATACGTCACGACATAGGAGTGAGCCAACATGAGGCAAACCTAATAACCGTTGTCACCCAAATAGGCTATGCGCTTGGTTTGTGCTTCCTTATACCTATGGGCGACCTCTACTCGCGCCGACGCATAATAATAGTGAATATGACGGTGGCAGCCGTTATGGCTGTCGTCATAGCCGTAGCCCACAATGTATGGATGATTTGGGGAGCCTCTCTGCTATTGGGAGCCTGCTCCGTAATTCCGCAGTTTTTCATACCTATAGCAGGACAATATTCCGAGAAGGAAAACAAAAGCAGGAATATGGGCGTCGTTCTGTCTGGGCTGCTGACAGGCATACTTGCATCGAGAGTGGTTAGCGGTTATGTAGGCGAATGGTTGGGCTGGCGCGAAATGTTTTTCATAGCGGCTCTTGTGATGGTGCTGTGCATGGCCCTTACACTCAAGATTATGCCACAGATAAAGAGCAACTATGTCGGCACATACGGTGGCTTGATGGCCAGCGTATTTAATATTGTGACGAGCAATGGGCGCATACGCCTTTATGCAGTACGTGCCGCCTTTAGCTTTGGCAGCATGATGGCCATTTGGTCGTGCCTCGCCTTTCGGTTGGCTCAAGCTCCATTCTATTCTGGTAGCGAGATGGTGGGAACGTTAGGATTGTGCGGCATAGCCGGGGCTATAGCGGCAAGCGGTGTTGGCAAGCTTGTAAGCCGCTTGGGCATAAGAAATATGAGCGTTTATGGGGCTTGCTTGCAACTTGTGGCGTGGGCTACGGCTTGGCTGTTTGGTGACACATTTATGGGGCTTGTTGTGGCTATCATATTGGTAGACATTGGTCTGCAATGTCTGCAACTAAGCAATCAAAGTGGCTGTATTCAGGAGATGCCACAAGCTTCCAACAGAGCCAATACCATATTTATGACCACTTATTTTATAGGCGGCTCCTTTGGCACATATTGTGCCGGTTTGGCTTGGGCTCATAAGGGATGGACTGGCGTGTGTGCGGTGGGAGCAATATTGGCTGCAATCTCGCTCTGCATAACATGTTTTAATGGGAAGAGAATCTGATATTTCGGAATTGATAAACGTTAGGATCATTCCACCACTTTCCAATCTACCAGACCTTTTCCTTCGCTGTCAAGTTCAACAGCCAATCCGATAACTTTTCGCTTGTCGCCTTTGAACGGTTCTGTGTAACCGCAATTGCGTATTTGCTGTTCAGCTGCAGTCATTCCGCCGTTGTTTGACAGCTTCAGTTCGATGACGTAGATGTAGCGAGAGAGCCATGCCACGAGGTCTATGCGTCCTGTGGACAGCATGCGCTCCACCTCCACGCGTATGCCAATGGCGTTGAGGATGGTGCTGATGATAAGACGGTAGCGTTCCTCCATGTCCATGGATGCAAGTTTCTTGTTGCTATAAGGCACATCGGCAATAAGTGAGCGCATGGTCTTCTTGGCGTCATCCAGCATACCGGTACCGAGTTGGCGGTAGAGGCTTGACTGTAGCGACTGTATGTCGCCTTGCTTGCGCATGGTAAGGGCAGGGAGTACCATCTCGTTAAGTGCCTGACGCACTTCCTCGTTGGGGATGCCTAATATGTATCCGAACTCGTCGCAGTCCTTTATGGTAAGGTAGCCCGACTGGTAGAGGAACAGTTCGGGTCCGCCTCCGGTGACGTCGGACGATTCGAGAGTGGTGCTCAGCACTGAGCAGTTTTCGAAATCTTCAAGATGCAGCTCCATGTCGCTGACAAACTTAGGCAGCAATGACGTTGCGCCGGATGAAGCCCAGAAGCTTCTAAGGCGTTTTTGGTAAAGGGCATTAATCAGACTATATGGATTGTATACGTCCGTCATGTTCAGATTGCTGAAATGGTAGCCGTCATAATATTCTTTGAGTTTTGTCAAGGTCTCCTCTGTTGTCCACTTGTTGAACTCAGCCATCTGCTCTATCTCGGGCATAAAGTTGTCTACGACTTCTTGTTTGGAAATTCCGCATATTGTGGCAAACTGAGGCTCAAAGCTGATGTTGCTGAGATTGTTGAGTACGGAGAACAGCGAGAGTTGCGTAAACTTTGTAATGCCTGTAATGAATACGAATCGCTCGTATTCGTCGTCGGCTTTCAATATTGCGAACACCTCACGATAAACTGCCGTGCATGCCTCGTGCTCGGGAGTTTGCCAGGAATGTTGCAGCGGAGAGTCGTATTCGTCGATAAGGACGACAGCTTGTTGTCCAGTCTTGTCGTATGCGGTCTTGATTATGCGGTGGAAGCGGACAGATAGTGAGTCTTCGGAAATCGTGGGGATGCCGTAGCTCTCTTCATAATCCTTGAAGATATTGTGGAAGTAGGAACGTATCGAGGCCTCGGATGCTCCGCCGTAGCTCATGTCAAGACGGATGACGGGATGCTTAATCCATTCCTTTTCATATTCCATAATTTTCAGTCCTTCAAACAGGTCGCGACGGCCTTCGAAGTAGGCTTGCAGCGTATCCACAAGTACTGACTTGCCGAATCGGCGCGGTCGGCTCAGATAGTTGTATTTCACCCCATTGACAAGATCCCATATCGCTTCGGTCTTGTCAACGTAGAGGAGTCCGCGCTTTCTAATCTCTTTGAAGGACTGGACCCCCACGGGGAGTTTTCTTTCGCTTGCTGCCATATTGCTCGTTATTAAATAATTGTATACTAATGCAAATCTAAGCATAATTTTCCGCACATACAAATATTTCATATCTCTTCTTGGCTTTTATTTGGCTGCCGGCTGTATTTTTCTTAATTTTGTTGTTTAAAGGATTTAATAGTTACTTTGTTGAACCATTATGAAAGTCACACTCGAATACGTAGAAAGAAAGTTTGCGGAGTTTAATGATTTGATGTTTGAGGGGAAGCTGAAGCCGCTTCCCTTCAGGCTTAGCAGGGCACGTACCTTCCTGGGTATGGTGCGATATAAACGTAAAAGGAAGTTGTTCGGCGGATGGCATTATTCTGACTTCCAGTTTGTTATAAGCTGTCTGTATGATATGCCGGAGAATGAGGTGGAGGACACCATCATACATGAGATGATACACTACTGGATATTCTCCAATCAGATGCAGGACAACAAGCCGCACGGCAGGCTTTTCTGCGGAAAGATGGAGGAGATAAACCGTCGGTTTGGTAGGCATCTGACCGTCACGCACACAAAGACGGAGGCGGATCTGAGCAATGACCGTGAAATCCGTCGCCACCTTATATGTATAAGCAAGATAAAGGACAGTGATGCGCTTGGCATTACCATAGCCAGCAAGACCAAGCTGTTTATGCTTTGGGACGAATTGCCAAAAGTGAGGCAAGTGGCGGAGTGTACCTGGTATGTATCGACAGACCCTTTCTTCAATCGGTTTCCGAGAGCGTCGAGTCTGAAGATATACAAGATATCCAAAGAAGACCTCGACGCTCATCGTCACGATTTCAAGCCTTTGGTAAGAAAGGGCGATACGATAATGGTGGGGCGTCAATGAATCTGTTTTGCAAAGCTAATCATAATTTTCCTTACGGACAAATGTTTCAATATTATTAGCATATTTTCCCTTATTTTACCCAACTTTCCAATATTTATTGCTAACTTTGCAAACTGAAAATTGCAATTCGAATACTTATGAGGTATTCTACGTAGATAAAGAAACAAATTGTTTTAAAAAATTTTATGGATTCTATTTTATTAATCACAGTCATCTTGACGGCTGTTGTATTGGTAGTGGGTGCATACGTAGTTGCGAAACTCGTAGGTCCTCGTTCGTACAACCCGGTTAAGGGTCAGCCCTTTGAGTGTGGTATCCCTACGCGCGGAACATCTTGGATTCCGGTGCACGTGGGCTACTATCTCTTTGCCATCCTTTTCCTGATGTTCGACATTGAGACCCTCTTCCTCTACCCCTGGGCAGTAGTTGTCAAGCAGTTTGGAGCCATGGCGCTTGCGAGCGTAGGGTTCTTTATGCTGGTATTGGTATTTGGCCTTGCATACGCTTGGCGGAAAGGAGCGTTGGAATGGAAGTAAGAAAACCTGTCATCAAGAGTATTCCGTACGATGAGTTCAAGGACAACAAAGGCCTTGAGAAGATCGTAGACGAGCTCCATGAGGGAGGCGTCAATGTGGTGTTGGGTTCGCTCGACCAGGCCATCAACTGGGGCCGTTCCAACTCTCTGTGGTCATTAACTTTCGGTACGTCATGTTGCGGTATTGAGTTTATGGCGGTGGGCTGTGCACGTTACGACTTCTCACGCTTCGGCTTCGAGGTAACGCGTAACTCTCCACGTCAGGCTGACCTCATCATGTGCGCCGGCACCATCACCAACAAGATGGCACCAGTCTTCAAGCGTCTTTATGACGAGATGGCTGAGCCTAAGTATGTTGTGGCTGTTGGTGGCTGCGCCATCTCTGGCGGTCCGTTCAAGAATTCGTACAATGTGGTGCGTGGCATCTCAGAGATTGTCCCCGTAGACGTATACGTTCCGGGCTGTCCTCCGCGTCCAGAGGCTATCCTCTATGGTATGATGCAGCTTCAGCGTAAGGTGAAGGTGGAGAAGTTCTTCGGTGGCGCTAACCACAAGATGAACAGCGAGGAGAAGGAACTCTCAATGTCGAAGGGCGGTCTGCACGGTCTCAGCAACGAGGCACTCGCTGGCGAGAAGAAGCGCGAGACCATCGTCGTGAACAACGTTCCCGAGGATTTCGACGCAAAGAAAGGTCTAACTGATTAATATAATAAGGTATAAGATATGAAACTTGAAAACATTGAACTCTCATTCGACAATTTCTCGGGTGAGATGTCGAAACTGAAGAACCAGAAACATTTCGACTACCTTGTTACCATCATCGGCGAGGACTTCGGCGAGGAAGGCTACGGATGTATCTACATCCTTGAGAATACCGACAACAACGAGCGCTGCTCTGTACGCACCATCGCAAAGAAGGTGGACGGCAGCGACGTCATTCCGACGGTAGTTGACCTTTGGAAGTCGGCTGAGCTTCTCGAACGTGAGGTCTACGATTTCGTAGGCATCAAGTTCCTCGGTCATCCCGATATGCGCCGCCTCTTCCTCCGCACTGACTTCAACGGCTACCCATTGCGCAAGGACTTCGACATGAGTCCGGAGGCAAACCAGTTCCCGTTGACAGACGAGCCGGAGTCAGACTACACCGTGGTGTATTCTTTGGATGGCGACGGTCATCTGGTCGCTACAAAGAAGCGTCTTTTCGATGACGACGATTTCGTTGTGAATATCGGTCCTAACCACCCGTCAACTCACGGTGTGCTCCGCTTGCAGACCGTTCTCGACGGTGAGAAAGTGAAGCGCATCTATCCGCACCTCGGATATATCCACCGCGGCATTGAGAAGATGTGGGAGGGTATGACCTATCCGCAGACTCTCGCTCTGACTGACCGTCTGAACTATCTCTCGGCCATGATGCACCGCCACGCTCTCGTGGGTGTGATAGAGGAGGGTATGGGCATCGAGCTTTCAGACCGCATCCACTACATCCGTACCATCATGGACGAGCTGCAGCGTATTGACAGCCACTTGCTCTACCTCGGCTGTACAGCACAGGACCTCGGCGCTCTCACAGCGTTCCTCTACTGTATGCGTGACCGCGAGCACGTGCTCAACGTTATGGAGGAGACAACGGGTGGACGTCTTATCCAGAACTACTATCGCATCGGCGGCTGCCAGGCTGACATCGATCCGAAGTTCGTGGAGAACACCAAGAAGCTCTGCAAGTATCTGCGTCCGATGATTCAGGAATATCTCGACGTATTCGGCGACAACGTCATCACACACAACCGTCTTGCAGGCGTTGGTCCGATGGGTCTTGAGGACTGTATCAACTACGGCGTGACCGGTCCTGCCGGACGTGCTGCCGGATGGAAGAACGATACACGTAAGCGTCATCCGTACGACCTCTACGACAAGGTGGAGTGGGAGGAGATAACCATGACCGGTTGCGACTCTATGGACCGCTACTACTGCCACATCAAGGAGCTTTATCAGAGTCTGAACATCATCGAACAGCTCATCGACAATATCCCGGAGGGCGACTTCTATATCAAGCAGAAGCCTATCATCAAGGTGCCCGAGGGACAGTGGTATTTCTCTGTAGAGGGAGCCAGCGGCGAGTTCGGCGTTTATCTCGACTCGAAGGGCGACAAGAGTCCTTACCGTATGAAGATGCGCCCGATGGGCCTCACCCTTACCGGTGCTCTCGACCCGATGCTTCGTGGACAGAAGATCGCAGACTTGATTACAACAGGTGCGGCTATCGACTTCGTTATCCCTGACATAGACCGTTAATCGCACATTCATTAATAATAAACATTAGACAGAATGTTTGACTTTAGTATAGTAACAAACTGGTTCCACAATCTCCTCGCAGTAACCTGCGGCCTCGGAGATTTCTGGACAATACTGATCGAGTGTATCCTGGTTGGTGTCTGCATTCTCGCAGGTTACGCCATCCTCGCCATCATCTTGATCTTCATGGAGCGTAAAGTCTGCGCCTACTTCCAGTGCCGTCTTGGCCCGATGCGTGTAGGTCCTTGGGGCGTGTTCCAGGTATTTGCCGACGTGCTGAAGATGCTCATCAAGGAAATCTTCTCCGTTGACGGTGCCGACAAGGTGCTCTATTACGTCGCTCCGTTCCTCGTGATTATTGCTTCGGTGGGCACATTCTCGTTCCTGCCTTGGAACAACGGCGCTCAGGTACTCGACTTCAACGTTGGCGTATTCCTCATGTCAGCTATTTCGAGCATCGGTATCGTTGGTATCTTCATGGCAGGTTGGGGTTCAAACAACAAGTACTCAGTGGTTTCGGCCATGCGTGGTGCTGTGCAGCTTATCTCTTACGAGATGTCTCTCGCTCTCTGCCTTATCACAGCAGTGGTGCTTACCGGCACAATGCAGGTGTCTGGCATCGTTGAGGCTCAGACAGGTGCTTTCGGTTGGCTTATCTTCAAGGGACATATCCCTGCCATCATCGCCTTCCTCGTGTTCCTCGTAGCAGGTAACGCTGAGGCAAACCGTGGCCCGTTCGACTTGGCTGAGGCTGAGTCAGAGCTTACAGCCGGTTATCACACCGAGTATTCTGGTATGGGATTCGGCTTCTATTATCTTGCCGAGTACCTCAACCTCTTCGTAGTTTCAGGTATCGCCACCACAGTGTTCCTCGGTGGTTGGGCTCCGTTCAACATCGGCGTAGAAGCCGTTGACAACATCCTCAACTTCATCCCCGGCATCGTATGGTTCCTCGGCAAGACATTCGCCGTGGTATGGCTGCTTATGTGGGTGCGCTGGACATTCCCCCGTCTGCGTATCGACCAGATACTTAAGCTCGAGTGGAAATACCTCATGCCTTTGTGTCTCATCAACTTGATTCTCATGACTGTAGTTGTGGCATTCGGTTGGCACTTCTAAAAACATCATTAAAACAATGGAAGAAAACAAAAAATCATATTTCGGTGAAATCGGAGCTGCTGTGAAGACACTCGCCGTAGGTATGAAGACCACCTGGAAGGAGTACTTCACACCGAAGAGCACAGAGCAGTATCCCGAGAACCGCAAGACCACGCTTCACATTGCTGCCCGCCACCGCGGACGCCTTGTGATGAACCGCGACGAGAACGGAGCGGTGAAGTGTACGGCTTGTACGCTTTGCGAGAAGGCTTGCCCGAACGGCACCATCAAGATTGTATCGCAGATGGTGGAGAACCCGGAGACCGGTAAGAAGAAAAAGCAGCTCGTCGACTATCAGTACGACCTCGGTGACTGCATGTTCTGCGAGCTTTGCGTGAACGCCTGCAACTTCGATGCCATCAAGTTTGTCAACGATTTCGAGAACTCCGTGTTCGACCGCGAGGCACTCGTGCTTCACCTCGACAAGGAGGACTATAAGGGCGGTTCGCTGCCTAACATCATCGACGGCGGCGCCGACTTCGAGATCGGAACATTTAACACTAAAACCAAATAAGGAGTAAGAAAACAATGGCAAGTTTAGTAATGTTTTGCATCTTGGCAGTGGTCATCCTTGGCTCAGCTGTCATGTGCGTGATGACAAAGCGCATCATGCGTTCTATCACGTTCCTGCTTTTCGTGCTCCTCGGAGTGGCAGGTCTCTACTTCCTGCTCGACTATACCTATCTGGGTGCTGCTCAGATCAGCGTTTACTGCGGTGGTATGGTGATGATGTATATCTTCGCCGTGCAGCTCGTAAGCAAGCGCACACTTCAGGGTTTGGTGGAGCATGTCAAGGGCAGCCGCGCTCTTTCAGGTGCATTGCTTTGCATCGTAGGTTTGGTTACCGTTGCTGGCATCCAGCTCAAGAACGGCTTCTTAAGTCTCGCTGTTGAGGGTGAGGAAGTTCCGATGCAGACCATCGGTGAGGCTCTCCTCGGCACAGAGAAGTATCAGTATGTATTGCCCTTCGAGTTTATCTCAGTGTTCTTGCTGGCATGTATCGTAGGCGCAATCGTTGTTGCACGTAAAGAAAAGGAGGACAAGTAATTATGGTACCAGTAGAATGTTATTTCGTGCTTAGCGCACTTCTGTTCTTCATCGGTGTCTTCGGTTTCATCACACGCCGCAACCTGATAGCAATGCTCGTCTCCATAGAGCTCGTGCTCAACGCTGTCGACTTGAACTTTGCGGCTTTCAACCGTCTGCTCTTCCCCGGTGAGTTCGAGGGATTCTTCATGACTCTCTTCTCCATTGGCGTCAGCGCAGCCGAGAGTGCCGTAGCTATCGCGATTATTATCAACGTTTACCGCAATTTCCACAGCGATCAGGTGAACAGTATTGAAAACATGAAATATTAATTTTAGATTATGGATTTTACATATTCAATATGGATTCTTCTGTTGCCGCTGATCAGCTTCCTGGTTATCGGTTTGCCAGAATTCCTGAATAAGAAGTATGCCTGGTCGCACAAGGTAGCCGGATTGATCGGTACCAGTTCGCTTGGACTGGTGACTGTATTGAGCTACCTCACAGCGTTCAAGTATTTCTCAGCCGATCGTCTTGCTGACGGCACATACGCAACCTTCGTCCCCTATAACGTGACATGGTTGCCGCTGGGTCATCTCCACTTCGACCTCGGCATCCTGCTCGACCCCATCTCGGTGATGATGCTTATCGTCATCTCTACGGTCAGCCTCATGGTTCACATCTATTCTTTCGGCTATATGCACGGTGAGAAGGGATTCCAGCGCTACTACGCTTTCCTCTCTCTCTTCACCATGTCAATGCTCGGACTGGTGCTCGCCACCAACATCTTCCAGATGTATATGTTCTGGGAGCTTGTGGGTGTAAGCTCTTACCTCCTCATTGGCTTCTATTATTCTCTGCATGCAGCCGTACACGCTTCTAAGAAGGCGTTCATCGTGACCCGTTTCGCCGATATGTTCTTCCTTATCGGTATCCTTATCTTCGGTTACTACACAGGAAGCTACAACTTCTCGTTCACAGGCACAGAGATTGCCTACGGCGCTGGCGCTTCTGCCTTCACCGTTGCCGACAACGCACGCGCTCTTGCTGCCGGCGGTATGATTCTGCCTACAGCTCTCGTGCTGATGTTCATCGGTGGTGCCGGTAAGTCAGCCATGTTCCCGTTGCACATCTGGTTGCCGGACGCAATGGAAGGCCCGACTCCTGTTTCTGCCCTTATTCACGCTGCCACCATGGTGGTTGCCGGTGTGTTCCAGATTGCACGTCTCTTCCCCGTATGGATTGAGTACGCTCCCCAGGCTCTTGAGGTTGTCGTAATTGTCGGTGCTTTCACCGCTTTCTACGCTGCAGCCGTTGCTTGCGCCCAGAGCGACATCAAGCGTGTGCTTGCCTTCTCTACAATCTCTCAGATTGCCTTCATGATGGTGGCGCTCGGTGTTTGTCTCCCTGGTCATCACGGAGCTGTTCTCGACAATCATGCACAGCTTGGCTACATGGCTTCTATGTTCCACTTGTTCACACACGCCATGTTTAAGGCTTGTCTGTTCCTCGGAGCAGGTTGTATCATCCACGCTGTTCACTCTAACGAGATGTCTGCAATGGGTGGTCTGCGCAAGTATATGCCCATCACTCACATCACATTCCTTATCTCATGTCTTGCCATCGCAGGTATTCCGTTCTTCTCAGGCTTCAGCTCAAAGGACGAGATTATCACCGCTTGCTTCGAGTATTCTCCCGTTTGCGGTTGGTGGATGACAGGTGTTGCAGCAATGACAGCATTCTATATGTTCCGTCTTTACTACGGCATCTTCTGGGGTACAGAGAACAAGGAGCTTCACGCTCACCACACTCCGCATGAGGCACCTCTCGCAATGACATTCCCGCTCATCTTCCTGAGCATTGTTACTGTCGGTGTTGGTGTTTTCACCACCCTCGGAGGCTTCTGCGACTGGAGCTGGGCAAGCTTCGGCTCAATCGTGAGCGCTGCAGGTACAGCTTACACCGTTCATTTCGATCCGCAGGTTGCAGCCACTTCTACAGTTATCGCAATCCTCTCTATTGCGCTCGCCACCTATATATATAAAGGTGAGAAGCAGCCTATCGCAGACAAGATGTACGCTACATTCCCGCGTCTGCATCGTTGGGCTTACAAGCGCTTCTACATGGATGAGGTTTATCAGTACGTCACACACAAGATTCTGTTCCGCTACGTAAGCCGCACGGCACAGTGGATTGACGAGAAGATCATCAACGGTCTTATCGACTTCTCTGCTTGGGGTGCCAACGAGGCTGGCGAGACCATCCGTCCTTGGCAGAGCGGCGACGTTCGCCAGTATGCAGTATGGTTCCTCACAGGTACGGTAGCTTTAACATTGTTATTACTTTGCTTATAATTAAAATATGAATATATTAAGTTTATTCGTAGTAATCCCTGTCCTGATGTTGCTCGGTCTTTGGATCGCACGCAATGTCAATCAGGTGCGTGGTGTGATGGTTGCCGGTTCATCCTGCCTCTTGGCACTGAGCGTATGGCTCACACTCCACTTCATCGGCGAGCGCGCAGCAGGCAATACCGAGGAGATGATTCTCCGCGCCACTACGGAATGGTTCCCCGCACTCCACATTAACTATGAGGTGGGTGTTGACGGCATCTCCGTTGTGATGCTTCTGCTTTCGAGCATCATTGTGTTCACTGGTACATTCGCTTCATGGAAGCTTAAGCCGCTTACCAAGGAGTTCTTCATGTGGTTCACGTTGCTCTCCACTGGTGTTTATGGCTTCTTCATCTCGATAGACCTCTTCACCATGTTTATGTTCTATGAGGTTGCCCTCATCCCTATGTACCTCTTGATTGGTTTCTGGGGTTCAGGTCGCAAGGAGTATGCAGCCATGAAGCTTACGTTGATGCTTATGGGCGGTTCTGCTCTTATCATCCTCGGCTTGGTGGGTATCTACTTCTTCAACGGTGCCTCTACAATGAGCATCCTTGAGATTGCCCACAACAACCACATCCCGGCAGCCGTTCAGAACGTGCTCTTCCCGTTTGTGTTTATCGGTTTCGGTGTACTCGGTGCTCTGTTCCCGTTCCACACATGGTCACCTATCGGTCACGGTTGTGCCCCGACATCAGTGTCAATGCTCCACGCCGGTGTGCTTATGAAGCTTGGTGGTTACGGTTGCTTCCGTATCGCCATGTTCCTCCTGCCACAGGCTGCTCATGATCTGGCTTGGATATTCCTTATCCTCACCACCATCTCAGTAGTATACGGTGCATTCTCGGCTTGCGTTCAGACCGACTTGAAGTTCATCAACGCTTACTCTTCAGTTTCACACTGTGGCTTGGTGCTCTTCGCTCTCCTGATGATGACCCGCGTGTCTTGCACCGGTGCCATCCTTCAGATGCTCTCTCACGGTCTTATGACAGCACTCTTCTTTGCCCTCATCGGTATGATTTACGGTCGTACACACACCCGTGACATCCGTGAGCTTGGCGGTTTGATGAAGATTATGCCGTTCCTCTCTGTAGGTTATGTGATTGCTGGTCTTGCCAACCTTGGTCTTCCGGGTTTCTCAGGCTTCATCGCTGAGATGACCATCTTCAACGGTTCGTTTGAGAATGCCGACACATTCCATCGTTGCTGCACCGTCATCGCCATTACATCCATCGTTGTGACAGCTGTATATATCCTCCGTACTGTAGGCTTCATCCTCTTCGAGAAGGTGAAGAACCCGCACTTCGAGGAGCTTACCGACGCCACATGGGACGAGCGTTTCGCTGTGTGCTGCCTTATCTTCTGCGTAGCCGGTCTCGGTTCGTTCCCGATCTGGGCAAGCCACGTCATCAGCAATGCAGTAGCTCCAATCCTCAGCGTAATTCCAACACTTTAATAACAGTTCAGCAGTAAAAAATGGATTATAGTCAGTTTTTTAATATGATACCCGAGGCTGGCCTCATGGCAATCCTCGTGATAGTATTCCTCGCCGACCTCTTCTTGAAGGGCGAGAAGAAACACACTACATTGAGCATGCTGACATGTGTTTTGTTGGTAGCTCAGGTGGTATTATGCTTCAATGCCCAGCCTGCTGAGGCATTCGCAGGACTCTATACAGCCACAGCAGCTGCTCAGGTGATGAAGGTCATCCTTACAGCCGGAGCGTTCATCGTTGTGGTTATGGCTCAGTCATGGATTGAGCGTGAGGACGTGCTGCGCAAGGAGGGTGAGTTCTATGAGCTTATCATCTCCACATTGCTCGGTATGTACATGATGATTTCGTCTGGACACTTCCTCATGTTCTTCCTCGGTCTGGAAATGGCTTCCGTACCTATGGCTTGCCTTGTGGCATTCGACAAGTATAAGAAGAATTCTGCTGAGGGCGCCGCCAAGTTCGTGCTCACCGCTACATTCTCAAGCGGCGTGATGCTTTACGGCATTTCTTTCCTATACGGTGCTTGTGGTACACTCTACTTCGACGACGTTGCTGCTAAGATTAGCGCAAGCCCCTTGACCATCATGGGTCTTGTGTTCTTCTTCAGCGGTCTCGGCTTCAAGATTTCGCTCGTTCCTTTCCACTTCTGGACAGCCGACACCTACGAGGGTGCTCCTACAGCCGTGACCGGTTATCTGAGCGTTGTCTCTAAGGGTGCTGCTGCCTTCGCCTTGATGACAATCCTGCTGAAGGTGTTCGGTCCGATGGTTGAATACTACGAGACTCTGATGTATATCGTCATCGTTCTCACCATCACCATCGCCAACCTCTTCGCACTTCGTCAGACAGAGCTTAAGCGATTCATGGCGTTCAGCTCCATCTCTCAGGCAGGCTACATCATGCTTGCTGCCGTTGGCAACGAGGCAATGGGCTTGACAGCCTTGATGTACTACGTACTTATCTACGTGGCAGCCAACATGGCAGTGTTCACTGTCATCAACGTTGTTGAGACACGCGGTAAGGGCAACACAGAGATGTCGGTATTCGATGGTTTCTACACCACCAACCCGAAGCTCTCGTTCCTCCTCACACTCGCACTCTTCTCATTGGCAGGTATTCCCCCGTTCGCTGGTATGTTCTGTAAGTTCTTCGTGTTCATGGCAGCAGCCGAGCAGGGCTCTAATATCGCCTATGCAGTAGTGTTCCTGGCATTGGTCAACACCGTACCGTCACTCTACTACTATCTGAAGATTGTAAAGTGCATGTACATCAACAAGACAGACACTCCGCTTCCTACATTCCAGAGCGACTGCGCCACACGCACAGCCCTCGCTCTCTGCACAGCCGGCGTACTCCTCTTCGGTGTATGCAGCTGCGTTTATGGATGGCTTGTTCAGGCTACATCTGCGATGTAGAATATAGGATTTTGAGTTATACAATTCAATAACTCGACAATAAGAATAATGGTCTGCAATTCGTTCTATACGAGTTGTAGACCATTATTCTTATTGTCGTTTTTCTTTCTTATTGTTTGATTAATCCGTCAAATATTTTGCCGTGTGGATTAATTGTTGTAGATTTGCGGTATAATATATATATGGAGGGTATTTATGAATACAATAACTATAGACAATAATACATATAATAGTATAGTCAGATATGCGAAACTGAACAATATCAGTGTATCGGAAGCTGTTGTAACTGGATTGAATTCCTTTCTGGAGAAATTCAAGGAAAAGATTTCTACGAAAGAAAAATACTATATATCCCCCGAAGTGAAAGCTTTGGAGGTTGGATTTGAATGCCCTCAAGATTTGTCAGATGACTACAGAAAAGAATATCACGACTCGTTAACAAGCAAGTATTTATGAAATTGTTTTTAGATACAAATGTTCTGATAGACTTTATATTAGAAAGACCTTTGTTTTATCAACCTGCTGCCATGGTTATTTCGTATGCTGCAGAACGAAAGATTGAGGTTTGTGTTTCTGCGTTGTCTGTAGTAACAGCTAATTTCATCTGTGTTGAGCGTTGCAAGATGCCTTTGGACGTATATAGACGTAAAATGGATTTCTTGCGGAAAGTAATTGAAATTTGTTCTGTTGATTCTTCTGATATATATAGTTCATACGATGCTAAATGGAAGGACTTTGAGGATGGGGTACAGTACTTCTCTGCAACAAGGGCTAAGGTTGATTATCTTGTTACCAGAAATGTAAAGGACTTTGAAGAAAGTGATACAAAAGTCATTTCTACAGATCAAGCATGTGAGCTACTTTAGTTTAGAATGTTTTTACGTCAAAAGAATTGAGGGCGATATGTATGCTGAAATTATATCATGGAAGCAACGTCGTGATTGACAATAATCAATATTTCTTTGGAACAGAAAAAGCAATACGTTACTTAAAGAAAATCTAATTATGAGCGAAGATATCCAATTTCAGATAGAATGCCTCTCTACCGAGTTGGTTGAGATGTTGATGCAAAAGTATGGGTGGAATATGAAGAAGGCACTTGATGAACTGTATTCTTCCGAGACCTATAAGCGTTTGTGCAACCCAGATTGTGGTTTGTACTACGAAGGTTCGGTGTATGTGTTCTCGTATTTAGAAAACGAGATAGAAACAGGTATAGTAAAATAGATTCATGAAATCCCTCCTCTCTCACCGTCTTTCCATGGACGGGATAAATGAAATTTGCTTGCTTGTTCAGAGCGAGCAAAACTATAGTTTAAAGGAACTGCTTTATCAGCTTACGCTTGACGACGACCGTCGTGTGGCTGTCAATGCGCTTTGGACGTTCACGCATTTTGCGTTGGCTGACAATGTTTGGCTGTTTGCCAAGCACGACCAGCTTATCGAACGTGCCATCACGGAGCAAGACGTGACAAAGCTCCGCCTTATTCTCACTCTGCTTCTTCGCCAACCTTTCCATGAAGAAACCGTCCGTACCGACTTCATTGATTTCTGCCTGACGCGACTCGCTGACCAGAAGTCGCCCTATGCCGTCAGAGCCCTGTGCATTAAGCTTGCCTACGAGCAGATGCGCCATTGGTCAGAACTGCTAAACGAACTTCGCCAGACTCTCGAAATGATAAGCTGCGAACCGCTTTCGCCTGGGCTGCGTTCGGCTTGGCGGCAGGTGATGAAGAAATGCAAATATCGTACAGATGGTAAAAAGCTGTTACAAAATATAAATCAATTATAGAGAATCAAAAAGCTGTTTTTATAGTTTTTTACAGCATAAAAACCACCCTTGATGACCATAAAAATAACAATAGTGCCCTCAAAGTGCTACTTTTACAGTCTCAAAGAGGCGCTGTTGCAAGGTAATAGTTGAAGTATTGGGAGGTAAAACAAGCACTATGACACCTTAAAAGAGCCACTTTTACAACCAGTTTGTTTACGCATTTTTCTTGTAAATCACATAATCGGCTGTGTGTCAGCGTTATAGCTCCAAACGCTCAAAACCCAAGAATTTCGCACCAAAGATTTCTTCGTGCGTTCAACTCATAGTATTGAGCGTTAGAAATGCAAATATTGTGTCGGACGGTGTGCCGTCCATCTTCTTGCCGTCCTTGTACATTTGGCGCATACGACGATAAAGTGGAAGACAAACGTTGATGACTTTGTCAAGTGAAAGCGCATAAAAAGCCTTGCTTGCGTAATAAATGCCTCCGAAAGGAGTGATTTTCTCAGATTTTATGTTTACCTTTGCCATATGTCGGATATTCTTTATTTAAGTTTTAAGCAGCACTAAGGTAAGTGAATTTCCTGACATATGCAAGCATTGGATAATTTATTGTTAGCCAATGTCTTGCTTTCTTGTAAAATTATAAGTCTGCTAATTTAAGGAATAACGATAATTACAATAAGTATGGAATCAAGATTGTTTCAAGTATTAAAAGCTTTCAAAGGTGCTGATGGTTGTGAAGCGAACCTATTTGAAGAGTTTAAGAAAATAGCTGAAGCTGCATTCTTTTCGGGCTATTTTCTTATTAATGGCGGTTGTAAGGATGCGTATAAGCTAAAGTTGACCTGCATCGAATTCTATTACCATGAGGATGATGGCAATATTAAAGATGAAAAAAAATATCTGAAAGGGAAAGATGAATTTGGTTATGCTTTAGGTGCTGTATGTCCAAATCCATCGGGCGTTGATGTTTTGTTTGATGATCCACAGAAGAAATACCATGCGTCTTTCTTGATCAGAGGCTATAAAGCCATTGTGCCTGGGGAAAAAGAATGGGAGAATAATGAAAAAAGAAAAAATTGGGCTCCTCATGATTTTTGGTATGATTTATTTGGTGGAGCAAATATGCTAAGCAATGGTAAGTTTTGTATAGAATGGATAGATGAGCCTGATGAAACATCGGGCTATGCAGAACCTATGCAGCGAATCAATATAAACGACAACAGATTATGGGGATTTAAACGAGTTGAAAAGCTATGATAACAGAACAATATAAAGACAAAGTGTTTTTTTCACAGTTGCTACGTACTGATTATCCCAATATCTATAAGGATGTTTGTGAAATTCTGGATGCTAATAACGTAGCGCATGAAACGCTTCCTTTAACTAAGGATTATTGGTGTCGTGATTATATGCCGATACAATTTGCATGTGATCGTTTCTCCCAATTTGTATACAATCCCGACTATCTAAAAGGAAAGGAAAAATACATTACTGATGTAGACAAAGTGACGAAGAAGATGGTTGGAAATAAATTTATTGTCAATCATTCTTCTTTGGTTATAGATGGTGGAAATATTGTTGTTGGCGAAATAGAACAACCAAATACTTACACCACTAAATCCTTTATTGTAATGACAGACAAGGTGATGATAGAAAACGAAGGATTATCTAAAAAGGAGATAGAATCTAAAATTCGGGATTCTTTCAAACCTAAAGAATGTAATTCAACTATTGGTGAAATAATTATAGTATGGCTACCATGGGATAAAAAGGATGTTTGTGGGCATACGGATGGTATCTTAAGATTTGTCGGCGCACAAAAAGATGGGAAACCTGTAGTGTTAACCAATCTTTCTGTATATGATGATGGTATTGCGACTCTAATGCGTAATGTATTGATGGAACATTTATATGTTATAGAGTTGAATCTTTCTGAATATAACGAATTAAGTTGGGCATATATCAACGCTCTTCAGACGCGTGATGTTATTATTGTTCCAGGAATTGGCAATACAAAACTTGATAATGAAGCAATGAGTCATTTTATTGCTTTATATCCAGATTATAAAGGAAGAATTTATCAAGTTCAGATGAAAGTATTCATCGAGAAATGGGGTGGAGCTTTGAATTGTTGTTCATGGACAATTAGTGAAGATATGTCCAAATTGCATCACGATAAAGAGAATGACAAAAGATACATTTCTATTATAGAGAAGTATCAGAAAGACTCTAAGAGTGTATGCTTTGATGAAATCCGATTCCTTGGTGGCTATTATCCTAAAAAACTAGAGAATGATAATAGGGATTTGGATCGTTTGTATTATGGTTTTTAATGCATAGTGGCCAGGTAAGTACACTGTCTTTCCATGGACGAGATAAAAGACATTTGCTTGCTTGTTCAGGGTGAGCAAAACAATAGTTTAAAGGAACTGCTTTATCAGCTTATGCTTGACGACGACCGCCTTGTGGCTGTCAATGCGCTTTGGACGTTTACCCATTTCGCTGTCGACGACAATGTTTGGATGTTTGCCGACCCCAAGTCGCCCTATGCAATAAGGGCGCAGTGCATCAAGCTTGCTTACGAGCAGATGAAATACTGGCCCGAACTGCTTAATGAACTGCGCCAAACACTAAATATGATAAGCTGCGAACCTCTGTCGCCGGGAATAAGTTCGGCTTGGAGACAGGTGATGAAGAGATTGTAGTTATAATGAACAGCCGCTAAAGATGCCCTTTAGCAACTACATTATAACTTCATCATGTATAGTAACATGCTGTCACAGGCATAGTCAAGCTCAGGTATAGAATCGACTTTCTTCAGTTTTATGTTGCATTTATTGCAGAAATCACTGATGAGAGCGAAGGTCAGCTTGTCGCTTACTATGATTTTTTCGGGATGTATTCCGAGCATGCAGAAATGGTTGGCGAGTTGTGTAAGCAACTTTTGTGTGTTGTCAGGATAGTCGACGGTTGTGTAAGGTGGCAGCATCTCGCCGTCTGACTGGTTTATCATTATGAACATTCCTGGTAACTGTGGCTGTACATCGTCCTCCGGCATTATCGGACTTGGTATATGTTCCATGCGGCAAAAAATGGTTCCGGTCTTGTGCATGTTTGCAACATTATGTGCCAGAATGTCGTTGTTGAATATTGGCGACACATATTCCATCTCTTTAAGGGCAGGTGTCAGGGTTGACAGAATTGAGTAGCCATTGTCATAATGAACAATCAGTGGTATTTTTTCGCCGCCTTTGTTTGACGGATAGTCACTGTTGGGGTCAAATCCCACCTCTTCATATCCTTTATCTTTTAATTCATTGGCTAAGAATGTGGCTGCACGCAATGCTTCTTCTGCTATCATTGCGTCGTCGCTGTCGGTTATACACCATTGTGCTTTATACGGTTTGACTCTTGTGAAGTCCACCCATCCATGTTTTCTTGGAATGCTAATTCCGTGGCTCTCGGCATATTGTCGTATGATTTTCTTCACCTTGTTGTCAATTTCCTTAGCCTGCATAAAGTCGCAGTTGATGCAGTCTGCCTTGGTCACGTAACGCAGATTGTTTATCATTGAGCCGTCGCTGTTAAGTATGCGCAGATAAGAAGAAAAACCTTCTTCGTTAATGTATATACCGAGTGAATAGTGCTCCCCTCCGTTGCCCATTATGGTGCAGTAGACGTTTTGTCCGTTAGATAGTCTGACTGCAAAAATATTTGAGTCATCAAGCATTTTCCATGCCTCGGTTTCTCTGAAGCCGAATGCGGCGTCGAGCATTGAGTCAGTTAGTATCATATATTTCTGTTTTTGTTTACAAAGGTAAATATTTATTTATTAAGAGCAAAGAATATACGTCTCGAAAGAGTAATGCTGACTTTTATAGATGTTCTTGCAAAATAAGTTTAAGTTCAAATGCAAATATTACATGAATATACTATCCAGCAAATCTTTATATTGGGGTATCCAGTTTTCTACATGATAATCGTAAAACTTATCATCGGAATTAATAGCAAAGGGGATTCCGTACTTATCAAGCTGCTTCGTCATGAATGAAGCAAATTCTATCTGTTCCTTTACACTATAATTATCGCCTTTGTTATAATCTCCAGGCATCCAAGCCCCAACCCAGGTGTAAATACCAGTTTCCTTTTGCCAATCAACTGCAACCTTGATACTTTTCTTTATCTGTTGCTTTTCTTCTGCCGTACCTGAAGTCCAGCGTTTTTTGTTGTTGGTCTTGCTGGGACCTGCAGCATAGAAATGCCATTCAGCCATCAGATAACTATTGCTCTGCGAAGGAGTCTGCAAGTATTTAAGACCTTCAGGATGAGACAGTTTTGGAGGGGCTATAAAGATGATTCGCTTTGGATTGGTCTTGCGAATGGTCGCCACACAATCCTCATAAAGAGAGTTGAGTTCAGCCACATCCTTTTTTACTTTCTCCGAAGGTTCTACAATCAAATCAAACGAAACCTTTGGTGAGAGATCCTTGCATCTTTCTGCCATTATCTTCCACCACTTTACTACTTTCTCATGCTCCTCAGCATTTGGATTCTCCTTATAAGGTTTGGCGGAGAAGGCTATAATTGGAATCAGGTCATTCTGCATGCAGGTATTTATCTGCGAAAACAGTCTCTTGAAATCCTCATCCGTGAAACGATAATGATGTAGGCGGAATCTTACATGCTTGATACCTTGCTGGGCAAATCTCTTTACTGCTGTTTCCGAATAGGCACCATATTTATTTTTTTCACTTCTTCCCCACCAATCTACATCTATTCCCTTCTTCAGCATCTGCTGATAGTCTTGTGGAGTGATGGCAGAAGGCTGGGCGTTTGCTATGAATGCTGTCAAAGTCAGCATCAGACTTATAAATAATCTTCTCATGATTTTATTAATATTTATTTTACTGACATAGTCACAATATAAATACCATCTAAAACGGTTGAAGTTAAAAACGAAAGTATCCTTTTTACATCTTTTAACCCCAAGTAAGCGTAATGTTCTTGTTTCATTCGTCCTGTTCACCGTGATGCGTCCCATGATGGGAGTCTTACCGTTCTTGTCTAATCCGCTCTTTTTGTTACAAATCCATACTCCATTTTGCAAGTACTTCTCTTGGACGAAGACGGGTTATGCTATACGACTCAATTGTGTTGCCGAGAGTTCTTCGTTCAAACTCAGAAGTGCAAATAAGGTTGTTTGCTGTGACAGAGAACTCCCAACGCTTAGCCTTGTAGGCAATGGCAAGGTCAAGAAAGTGGTTTATGCCTATGCTCTTGTCGTTGGTATGGAAGAGTTCGTTCTTCACGCTCAGCATCCATCCTTTGGCAGGGAAAACATATAGTTTAAGGAAATGTTCCCAGTCGGTTGTGGGGTCGGAAGAGAGTTCTGGAGCCGTGAGGTTTTTCTGCTTGTAAATGTTCACATTTGACTTTCCTTCAATAGAAAGAAATCTCGCTGGACGTAATGAGTAGTCAAACGAAACAGCGGTTGTGTTCATACGTGCATCATTCACAATGCCAGACAGAAGCATATTATAATCTGTTATGTTGTGTGAGGCACCAAGACCTATTAGTGTCTTTGCCCATCCAAAAGACTTGCTTACACGACCATAAATGCCTATTGTCTGCATGGCATATTCCTTGTCTGTAGCAGTCATGGTATAGATGTTGCCGTTCATCGCACTCTCGTAAAGGATGTTTCCCGACATTCTATTATATGTAGGACGAATATTAAAGAACAGTCCAGACACAGGATTGGTGTATTTATATGCTGCAGTTGCATGAAGGGAGTGAGTAGCATCCATCTTGCCTCTATTCACTTTCTGCGTGCGATAACTTGTGAAGATAGGAGTGTCATAGATAGATTTTCCCATCAATGGCGCATTAGCATAACCAACATTAGCCGAAAATTCAGAAACAACAGTTGCCTTCCAGTTCCAACCCACCGCAGGGTCTATCCACAGATGATTGCTTCTTGACTCACGGTAAGACTGACGGGCATAACTTATCTTCGACTTTATTCCAATCCTGTGCTTTCCGAAAAGGAACGACATGGAAGGAGTCCAATACGTGCGAAGCAACTGATACACATTCGTCTTCTCCGCTTCCTCGTCCATAGCCACACCAATGCTCTGATAGTCGTAGTTCACTCCCAATTCATTGTTGAGATAGTGTCTGCCGACTTTCAGTTTATATTGTATTTCATTCTGTGTGGAGAAGAAACCGAGATTCAGCCGTTCTGTCATTCCGGCAATGGTGAGCAACTGTCCTGGCAGATAGCTATAGGTCCAATAACTGTCAACGTTGTATATGTTGCCCTTTGCCGTGGTGTGCGACATCTGAAAATCCTCAGTAATACTGCGCTTGTGCGGCTTCACCATCATGTCGGTGCGCTGTCCGTTGTACATCATCGTGCCGACACTCTTATTGAAGTCAATATAACCTTTAAGGTTGTTCTTGATGAAACTCTTGCTGCCGTTGTACTGATAATTAGCCTCACCCTTCCATTCGCTTCGGGTGTTGCTGACATTCTGCTCCTCAACGATGACAGGCATGTCGGCAAGGGTGAGATAAGTGGATGAACTATAGTCCTGCATGTCGGTCTTGTCTATAAATCCATTGCCTTGCACACGCAGTTCCGAATCCTTACCAGTCTTCCAAAGCCAGTTGCCGGCTACAAGATGACTATTATTGAAGGTATAGCGGTTGTCTGCAAGGTCGGGAGCTGCAACCGACATCATTGATAGAAAGCCCGATTCAGAACCTGTTCTTCCTTTCAACAATGCAGCAAGGTCGAGCACCTCATTATCGAGTTGCTTGCCGATGTTGTTGTTCTTGTACATCATAAGCGTCTGATACTTCTTGTTGAAACGCATACCCATCAGTCGGCAGTCGTAAAGAAAATCATCGCCACAACCAAGACCAATGTCAGCCGTCCCCGTCCAAACAGCTTTGGCATCATCTTTCAATACAAGGTTGAGAGCAGCTTGCTCGCTAAACGCTACGCCACGCAACGACTTCACCGCCTGATGATTCTCCAGCACCTGCACACTCTTTATCTTATCAGCTGAGATGTTTTGGTTGGCAACGCCATATTGCGATCCCATTAAGTCAAGTCCTTCGATATAGAACTTATTGATAGGTGTTCCTTGGTATTCCACCTTGCCGTCAGCTTTTACTTCAAGACCTGGCATTTTTGCTATTACATCAGCAATGCTTCGGTCTTGCCCCTGGCGAAAACCAGCAACCGAATATGTGAGCGTGTCTCCCGTACTTTTTATACGCTCCGCTTTTATCTTTACTTCCTTTAGCTTGAAGCCACCTTCTGTCAACGTGATAGTCATGCCGTCCTTCAAATCAGCAAACGGCATTGTCTTTTTCTGATAACCAATATAACTTACCGTTATGCTTGCAGGATTTTTCCCTTTAGGAATAGTCAGCTTATATTCACCCTTATCGCTTGTGAGACAATACGCCACAGTTGACTTGCTCTCAGTCGATGCCACAACCGAGGCACCTACCAAGAGTTCTCCTTTCTTACCCTTCACCTTTCCTGTGAATGTTTGTGCAGAGAGCGAAAGGTTGGTTAGCAGAAGTATGAAAAATATGGCATATCTCATTGCTTACCAAATGGTTATTGCATATCACTTATTCGTATTTATCCATTAAACAGGCATTGAAAGTCCTTTGTGCCTTAGGCGGTTCACTATATCCACTGCCTTGCAAGCGGTTGGTAGTATTCCATTGGTCTTTCCAGTAATCTTCAAGCAGACGTTGAAACTTGGCAGGAGTTGAACGCAAATAACGTTTAGGTTGAAAACAGATAGTTGCAGTTTGCCGCATTTGCTCTATTCCTGTAGCTACAAACGAAAATTCATGTCGGCTTTCAGAAGCAGCCAATATGAGTCCTGGCAAACCACCTAACTTCCATGGACCATTATCAAAAGGCAAGTCCAACGAATACCATGCAGTCCAAGTGCGCCCACGGAACTGACAAACGGCTTTATGGCAGGGATAACCTATAATAATAGTGTCACCCTCGGCGAGTTCCCAAGAGAAGGTCGGGATGGATTCCTCATAACAGAATGAAAAGTCATTGTGCACGACATCCGTATAAGTGAGCGTGCCCCTCTGTGGAATGTGCTTATAAACTTCATACTCGCGTCCTTTCTTAGAGCCAAACGTATTTGCCAGGAACTGCAAATAGCTCATGGGGTCGGTATTCACACTCTTCACAGAATCACGCAGATGCAGAAACTGCTCAAACCGTTGGCTATAAAACCGAGACGAATGTCCCCCTATATCCAACAGATTTATATCATCATACGCTTCCTTTTGCTCCTGCGTGTGTTTATACAATGCACGATACTGTACACGCACACTTACCGTGTCCACCGCCTCTTGGGAATGGACGCATGAGGCAAATAAACAAAATGCCAATAAACTGAAGAGTATTTTCATAAGCAACAATTCTTTTTATTTACTTCAACTCAAAGGTTGCCATAAGCAGCACCTTATTGCCATCTATGTTATCTTCGTAGAAGAAGCGATAGA
>ENA-UEOZ01000454-UEOZ01000454.1-human-gut-metagenome-genome-assembly--contig:-NODE-454-length-27840-cov-4.635342_pt1 | contig 27840 bp, 12 predicted proteins | sample MGYA00242898_ERZ507912 | MGnify/ENA primary metagenome ERZ507912 (study PRJEB26167, sample SAMN06115410) | human gut metagenome | host: Homo sapiens | place: China:Chongqing | collected 2016-04-27... | reverse complement strand
TAAAGGACAACAATATCTTTGGCAGAAACCAGAGGATGAACAGAAGATAACGTCGGGATAATCTTTGATGAAGAGAAAAAAAGAACTGGTTCAGGAAGTTTTTGGTTGTATTCGTTTCTTTCAAATAATTTGAAACTGGTGGTTTCTGCAAATCTGTTTGAGGTCCATTCAAGGCCGAGGTACTGCAGAGTACGTATCTTTAAATCCGGCGCAATTGTTTCCAATAGCTTGCGGTAACCTAAGAAGAGTTGCTGCCAGATTAACGTATTCCACTTGCTTGTCAAAATATCGTCACGAGAGGTTGTTAACTCGAATGGCGCATCAATATAGAGCGGAATATTTAGTTTGACGGTTGTGGGAAGACCACTGTAGATGCAACCTTCCGTATCTTTGGTGGGAAGATAGAAAACGATGTTCTGCTCACGGTCAATGATGCGCTGATGATTAGCACGTTCTAAAAGAAGGTTTTCATCTGTGACGCAAAATTGATAGCGGACCATGCGATAAACATATTTTATGTCATTGAGAAAAATGAGTCGCTGGTTTGGTTCATCTTCAATTCGAATATGAGTTTTTCCAATTCTGATATCTTTTAGTTTTCGAAGGCACAAGCACAGATGCAAAATATTGGACGGCATAAGAAGTTGTGCAGGCAATTCTTTTTCCAAATGAAGGATCATCGTGGTTCCGGTATCGGAGGAATCTCGACCATGAATGATATTGGGAACGGTCGGGTGACCTTTGGTAAGCAAAAAGTGAAAATCACCACTGTGAATTTCTACCTCAGAAGCTATAGAGAACACAGATTTAAAGCCAACGCCTTTTTCGCCGATAGTACACTCACCAGCAAGCTTCTTTTTGGTTGACTCACCAATGGCGGTGATAGCTCGTACGTTAGATTTAGTAAAGCCTTGCTCATTGTATTGGGTTGTGACGGATGTACCTTTGATATCAAGAGAAAATGTTGGAATAACTTGATCAGAGTAAAGACAGTCATCTGCATTTTGAAGAAGCTCGTTCAAAAAGCGATCATTGGAGTTGGTACTTGCATTTTTTAAAAGATCGATATAGTTTTGATATTGTTCTTTTCCGAGCGCAACGCGTTGGGATTCGCGAAGACCCCGAAGTAAACTCAAAAACTCAATATCCGGAAGTTCATTGTTGACATCGTTCAATGTACGAGAAACTTGCCGGTATTTCAGCTGCAGTCCAAAGAAACTTTGCTTCTGAGCATGACTGCACAGATCTGAAAGCGCCTCGAGAACATCACCTGATAGAATCAATACATTATCGGCAATTAAAAAATCAGTTGTTTCTAGATTCAGTATAATGCAGCGAAATTGAATTCTATTAAGGTATTCCTGTAAGCTGGATGGAAAACTTTCCAGTTCAAATTCTTCACCGGAAGGATCAATATGCAAAATATTAGCAGTATCAGATGGATTAAATTGAACACGAAGTCCCGCAGGAAAGATTTGGTTTTTCTGGTTTGTACTTTTTCGCTGAAATGCTGCCATGCAGTTTGTATGCTGGAACAGAGTGCACACTTGCGGAACGGATATTACCGCATCTGAAAGGGTAGAAACAAGCGTCTGCCAAGCATTGTCTTTCATCATAAGGTGATCTTCCAGATAGCAGAAGATTTCTTCTGTTGATGCATTTAAATTGAACGCTTGTGAAAAGAGCATGTCACGAACGCGAACGATTTTCTTCATACCGAAGTCTTTGCTTTCGCCCAGGGGATATTGGAAAACTTCAAGTGGAGAATTCAGAAGTCTTGCTGCCAGAAGCGGCTTAGCTACAGGCATTTCTGTCTCAAAAAAGCAAAGCTCTCCTGCAGACTTAAAATTTCCCTGAAGAGATGGAAAAATCTTTTGATGAACAAAGCTCTGACCGGAAAGATCCTGACGATTCAAAGCGTGGGCCTTCTCATTATTCTGGACAAAGAAAGGCTCATTCCTTGCAGGTACATAGTAGGCAATACTACTGCCATAACGAGTGGAGTAATGCTGATATGCGCGATTCAGAAAGTCAGACAGAGAACTACAGCAGTGGACAAACCACTTGTTTTCTCCCTGTGGATCAATATGCTCCCGCGAAGCATCCAGTTTAAATGGAACATGACAGACAAGTGGAACACTCAAACGCATCCCGGTTGGCAGATAGGAGTAAAATGCACCCTGTTTGTTAAGCTTTGGCAGATCTTCCGGATCCGGAAACAGAAGCTGCATATTCAGAAACCGCTCTTCAAACTCAGTTTCCTCGCCATAGCGGGAAACACATTGCTGCCGATTGAATTTTATGGGCATCGTATAGCGGACGCATCGGATGGAATTGTTTAAATTGTATCCTTTCCTAGAAACAATATCTGCGCTGACAACAACCTCTTTTTCAAAGTGAAGATCATGCAGATCGTGCGCCTCTTCTTTTTCGAGGGACTCTCTTTGGGAAACATAAAATTCCAGCGAATCAAATTCATCGGTGAAAAAGCGAAGCTTTGTAAGCTTATTCAGAAAGAGAATAGGATTATTCTGTAAGACAGCATTTGGCCTGCCATACATTCTGGCAATTTTCTGATAGGTGTCCCGAATAACCGCTGGGTCAGCAAATAATGTCAGCTTTGTACCGTCAATTTCTTCATAGCGTTCATCATAAATCGGAATGGGCACGCAGAAGGCATCTCTATCAAGTGCAAACGAAAACTTTCCGCTTTGAATCCATACGCGGTGGGCCACGCCAAAAACGGATTTAAAACCAATTCCTTTTTCACCAATCTGTACTTTTCCAGCTTGAATATTTTTTGCTGCTTCCGCAATTCCGGTAACTGCAAAAATATTAAGCGGTGTAAAACCTGTTTCGTTGTATTTTAGAATGATTCGACCGCTATTCTCACTGAATTTGATCTGTAGCGAGGCGTTGAGAGGGTCTTGATAATCACAGTCATCTACATTCTGAATCAACTCGAAAATATAACGCAGACTGTTATCATAAACACCATCCTCACCTGTCGATAGCATAGACGTGAGTTGCTTTATGAAGTTTTTTCCATGTAATCTGTCGTTTGCCGCAATAGAAGAACGGAAACTATTAAGTAACTGCAAATAATCCTCGTGGTCTTCACGAGTCTGCAATTCGCTGACCGCAGTGTTTTTCAGGCCATCCTGTAGATTTATCAGTATCTTATTGGTAAAGTCTTCATAGTCAAGATGAAGATATGCCGCTTTAAGCTCCTGAAAAGTCATTTTTACCTCCGCACTTCAACGATGCCGTTTGCAAGAAGTTTCACATGCAGATCTGTCTGCCGAACGGCATCTTCAATTTTCTGAATCTTTTTTTCGCACAATTCCTGTGCGGCTTCCAACTGTGCAATTCTCATTGTTTTAATGCTTGCATCTGTTGTTGCCGCTATTTTTTCATTGATAGCGTGCTGCTGAACGTTGAGACTGCTCTGCAGGCTCTCGATCCGATAATCTGCAATGCTCTGTGTATCCTGAATCTGTTTCTTCCGTGCTTCCGTCCAATACTGCATTTGCTTCTGCTCCAGTGCTTTCCAGCGCGCTGAGAAATCACCTGAAGCGGAGGCATCAGAAGATGCGTTCTGGAAAATATCAGTCAGCTCTCTTTCTATCGTTTCGTTCTCACAGACCTGGATGATCCTCATTTTGGGAGAAATGCCAACATATTGCCATGCATAAACAGCAAATGGGTAAGTGCCGGCAGGTAATTCATCCGACTGATACCGCAGGGAGAGATAAGCGCATTTTCTGGATGCAAAAAATTCTGCTGCCTGCCGGACAAGCGGATGCACAGCAGAAATCAGTGTAACATTCTCATTCTTTTCAGCAGAGAGCTTTGCCGCATCTGCACTGAATGTAATGGAGAGATTGGGCTTTGTACCTTTCAAATAACTGTCCCAGTGCCGTTTTAACGCAGAAGTCTGACCAGCAATCCGTTTGTAGTCTTCACGGATCGTCATTCTTGCGGCCGCAGACAGACGAAGATTCTTGATTTCACCATCGCCGAAAATGCAGGCCTTTCCGACACGTGCCGTCAAGTACTGCTGGACCAGCGAATAAATATTTTCAGCAGACAACCAGGGCGACTCTGCGTCCTGAATCTCCTGAGAAATGGTATAATTCGTCAGGTCAAAACCAAACAGATCTCGTTGTTCTTCTTCTAACTGTGTAAGATACTGCGCTTTTCGGACTTCATTATCAGCGATATCTTCCAGTTTTTGTTTGCGCTCTTCATCCGTCAGCAGGGAATCAAGAGCTATCTTTTCGATTTTGCTACCAATGTCGCCCAGAATCTCCTCGCAATCACCCACGCTGCGTTCAAATACGCCGATACGCAACAGGCAGCGGGAGTAGATCTCGGCGTCAACAGTTTCTTCTGTTATAAGGTTGCAGATATTTACAACCTCGCTCTGCTGGCCGCGACGGTCGATTCGACCAATGCGCTGTTCGATCTTCATAGGGTTCCAAGGAAGATCGTAGTTGATCATCATGTTACAGAACTGGTAGTCCAAACCTTCTGCACCGACCTCAGTAAAAAGCAGAATATCAAGAGCATCCGGATCTTCGCGAGGAAGTTCAAAACGGGCGCGCAACAGAACGCGCTCCTCGTCTTTAATACTGCCATTGATTTGTGCGGTACGAAGTCCCGCTCCGGTAAGCTTTCGCTCTACGTAATCTAAGGTGTACCGGAACGTACTGAATACCAGGATCTTGTTGTTTTGCTCCTGTTGTTTTTCCAGTACAAGATCCAGCATTGCGTCAAATTTCGGGTCTTCGTCCGGCAGATTTTCTGCTAGAGCAAGAACGTTCTGCGACATATTTCGCAGTGCATCCACAGAAGAATTGTCCAGATTCAACGATTCAACATCAACTTCAGGATCATCGCACAGCTGCGCCAGACGCCGGTTCAGGATGTCTTTGATGTGAGGAGCAAGACCAAAAATACAACTGCTTGCCTGACGTTTTATGGTACTCATCATAAACGGCACGGAGGACACATTGTGCAGCATGGAAAGTGCGATCTGTTCAAAGCGCAGAAGCTCGTGATAAAGCATTTTCTGCGGCTCTGTAAAGGATGTTGAAAAAGTATTCGTATGACGGACACAGAAATCCTGAATATCTTTTCTGCGGGTACGGTTCAACATCGTCCCAAAAGAGTGAAGCGATTCTACGTCGGAAATCAGTTGGACACGTTCTTCGCGGGTGAATTTTTTTTTCTCCAACCGCTTCAGAATATCCTGATACAGCGGATTTTTGGAGACGACATTTTCTCCCCAACGCGTGCTTGCAAGATCGATCAACTCAGAGCTGGCATTTTCCTGCCAATGTGGCGCTGCAGAACGGATAAGTCTTGAGCACTTGGAGATATACGCATTTGGCTCAGACATAGCCCGGAATGTCGCCTTATCAATTACAACATCCGGACGAAGGAGATTCAGCAGCGTAAACAAATCATTGTCGCTGGTCTGAAGTGGTGTTGCGGTCAGCATAACAACCGCAGAAGCATGATCGCAGAAGTATTTGACGCATTTATACGCAAATGCCTTATCTTTCTCCATACTGCCGTTTCGGATATGATGCGCTTCATCAACGATCACAAGATCGAAATGCGGTGCTGGGTCAAGATCTTTCAGACCGATATTGCTTGCAAGACGCTGTTTTGTACCGTTCTAGGTGCGATCGTCCAGAATGGAATAAGGAACAATGATTTTTTTGCTTCTTAGTGGCCATTCTCCATCCCGATTACAGTCGTTTAATGTTTCGCGCAATGCATCGCCATCCAATGCGGTAAATTCTTCATCAAAACGCTTCATTTCTGTTTCCCACTTGCGCTCTGTTACAAGCGGCTTCGGGCAGATAATCAGGATGCTTTCCAACTCGTTGCGGGCTTCCAACTCTTTGATGATAAGTCCCGCTTCGATCGTTTTACCGACACCAACGCTGTCTGCAATCAAAATACGTGGTTCATCCGATTTTATCAGCTTAAGAGCAGGGCGGAATTGGTATGGGACAAAGTCGATTTTGGCGGAATTAAGAGAATACAGATTGCTTGTACTGGGATTATTGATCTCGTAAGCGGTAAGGCTGTTCCGGAAATCTTCGATTTTTTCCCACTGGACCTCGGAAGAATCCTCAATGAGCTGAATCTGTCCATCATAAAATGTATTGATCCCGCCGTCTATAAATACTTCGTATTTATGTGTAGGACCAAATGTTTCAACAGAAAACACCATTCCGATTTTACTCGGATCGCTGGTAAGGCGAACTTTGCTCTTTTCACGAATCGTTCCTTTGCTGTCAGTCGGCAGAGAGGAAGCATCCTCTATGGAGAGCTCTGAGGCATCAAGATCATCAAGTGAATTCAAAAGCGCCTCAACAGCTTCAAGCTGCTGGCGAGAAGCCTGAATGAAATAGAAAAAAGCCTCAACGACCTGAAGATCTTCCTGAATGTTTGTTGATGAGGGCAATGTACCGGAAATGTGTGCCCATGTATTCCGGACGCGCATCATACGACGAACTGTTTCACGGTCTTTTGTTGGAAGATATGCAAAATTTCTCATGGCATACCAGTTTTTGTCGATGACGCGAAGCAGCGCAGCCAGATCGAGCTGCTTTAATTCTGTGTATCCTTTTTCCTGAGCCAGCTGATTCTGGTTGAAGCTCAGGCTGTCGAGAACACAGTTGGTCCACCAGTTATCAGAGATACGGGGGAGCATTTTATTAAGCCACCCACAGCATAGATCTGTGGCAGTATAAAGAAGCTCATTGATCTTACCTATGATTTTTATCTCGTTCATTATAAACAGTCCTCATTTTTGGTAGTGATTCAAACGTAAAAGATGGACGGATTTTGTTAAAATTATATCACTTGTGGCGTTGGCATTCAACAAAAAACTGTTTATCATAACCAATTCCTTGAGAAGCAAGCCCCGCTTTAAAAAAAGCTATATTCTATTATCGACTTTTTGCATACCATAAACAGTACTTTTCAAAAAACGCAAAAAAGTTCCGGTGCAGGCTGCACCGGAACTTTTTTATCAAATCCGTCTCCATGATAGCAACGATGTTAGCTGCAAAGCTTTTCTAAAAGGATCCGGTCCGCCGGAAGCCACGGAACAGAATCAAGCTCCTTTTTAGTCAGCCAGCGTGCAGCCTCGGCTTCTTTCAGCACCAGTTCGCCGGAAACCACCTCGCACCAGAAACAGTCCATGGAAAGGTGGAAGGCGGGATAATCGTATTCAATGGTGCCAATCAAATCGCCTACCGCGATCTCGGTATCCAGTTCTTCCCGGATCTCTCGTTTCAGTGCCTGCTGCGGGGTTTCGCCCGGCTCGATTTTGCCGCCCGGGAACTCCCATCTGCCCTTATACTCGCCGTAGCCGCGGGCGGTGGCATAAATTTTATGTTTCGTCTGAATATCGTCGCAGATCACGGCTGCAACAACGCGAATCATTTTCATGAAAATCTCCTGAAGTATTTTTCATAATAGAGTGGACAACCCAGTTTTCTCAATTTGGATTCGATTGCTCCTGTAGAACGTTTTAGAATCAAAGAAATTCGTTTGACGCTGTTCCCCTGCTGGTAGAGCCGCAATAATTCACGTTCTTCTTTTTGTGACCATGCTGTTCCAGCGCGAGAATAACGCTCTGCCTTTTTGTTTCGAGGAAGAGACTTCAGATATTCAGCGGTAGATTCAATGGAGCAATGTTCCAATACGATTTTTAATGCTTCTTGAATTTCTTTCTGAGCACAACTATCATTTTCAGACAGAATCCAACCGGTTAAAGGATTAATACCTTTTGCAAGAGTTTCAATTATGGTGCGAGCCAGCATATCGTCCATAGTATGTTACCCCACGATTAATTTGTTGGTCTTTTTGAGGAACTTTGCAGGGATCGGGCGGTCCAGCCGCCATGTGATGTTCATGGGGCGGGAACCCTCGTGCTTCACATAGTTCACCGTGCCCAGATAGGTATACGCTCCTGCACCGCCAAAACGGGCCTCTGCCTTGAACTCGCGCACGAACAGCAGCACCCGGCTTCCTTTTTCTCGGTGATGGATGTAGCGCTGCCCGGTGGCAGAGTTTTCGGCGGTGGTGCTCTGGCTCTGCCAGTGGAACAGGCTTTCGTTAATGGAATAATCCTTGTACATGGTGGTGGGAGAGTAATCCTTGTCCGCTTTGTTCAGGGTCACAAAGAATACGTCCAGCTGCTTTTCCGGCAGCCACTTCACGCCCTCGCGGACAGTGGCAGGCTTCAAAAAGTCCAGCGCCACCAGCAGTTGGTCGCGGGTATAGGTGCAGTGTAGGTCCAGCGGACAATCAAAGCCCACATCCACAGGTTCGTCGATAAAATCAATACGGTCATATTGATACTGCAAAAGCGCCTGAAGTTCCCCCAGCAAAACGGGACTGTCCGAAAGGGAATACAGGTCTGCAAGGACCTCCTCATCGTCCCAGCTTTCTGCAGTTTTGCCCCAGAGGGTTACATAGAACATTTGCAGCATCCGCTGCTCTACCGGTGGCAGGGCTGCAAAATTGGTGTTGTCCAATTTCGGCAGAAGCTCCAGCAAAAAACGGATCCACCTGCGGGAATCGATGACCGCAAAGCGTGCAAGGGTTTTGGTCATAGTTTCTTCCAAAGGCTCTGCAAAATCGGATGCTGCCCCTGCGCGGACGCACAGTCTGCTGAAGCAGACCTTTTTGCTGTAGATGGCCCGGGGGTCGAGATGGTAGTAGTCGAGGAAGTTCCCAAGTGTCAGGGGCAGACCGGTATCCTCCGTGAAGGCAGCCGCCCGCGCCACAAGCCCGGAGGTGCGGTCATAGGAAGCGCTGATATTATCCAGCACATACTTTGCTGCAATTTTCTCCAACTGAATGTAGCAGCCCTTAGGCGCAGAGACAAAGCCTTCTTTAAGCTCCCGGCTGATGCTGCGGGTGGTGTTCGAGAGCAGTGCTGCGAATTTCTCCTCAAAATTATACTTTTTGTTGGCCTGTCCGATGAAATCCAGAACGGTCAGGCAATCCTTGTTTTCTGCCAGACGTAAGCCGCGCCCCAGCTGCTGCAAAAACACGGTCAGCGACTCGGTGGGGCGCAGGAACAGCACAGTGTTCACCTCGGGGATATCCACGCCTTCGTTGTAAATGTCCACCACGAAGAGGAATCGGAGCTCCCCGGAAACCAGCCGCTGTTTGGCGGCGTTGCGCTCCTCGTCAGGAGAATCGCCGGTCAGTGCCATAGACGGGATGCCATGGGTATTAAAGTAGCGCGCCATAAATTGGGCATGAGCGATGGAAACGCAGAAGCCCAAACCCTTTACCTCGTCGATATCGGTGACATATTTCAGGATGGAGTTCACCACAAGGTCAGCGCGGCGCTCCGCCACCATGCCGCTGAGGGTGTACAGGTTGGACAGCTCGTTTTTATCGTAGCCGCCGGTACGCCATTTCAGGCTGCTCAGATCTGCGGTGTCGGTGACGCCGAAATATTGGAAGGGACAAAGTAGTTTCCGGTCAATGGCCTCCGGCAGACGGATCTCGGCGGCAATGCGTCCGCCGAAATAGTCCAGAACGCTTTTGCCGTCCATGCGTTCCGGGGTGGCGGTCAGTCCAAGCAGGATCTTCGGTTGATAATATTCCAGCAGCTTCTGATAGGTGGGTGCAGCCGCATGGTGGAATTCGTCTACAATGATGTAATCGTAAAAATCTGCTGCCGTTTTGGCGGCAAGCTCCTGAGAATTGAAGGTCTGGATAGAAACAAATAGATGGTCGATGCTGTCGGCTTTGTAGCTGCCCACATACAGCTCGCCGAAATTGGCATCCTTCAGTACCGCCCGGAAGGTGTACAGGCTCTGCTTCAGGATTTCCTCCCGGTGTGCTACAAACAGCAGCCGGCAGGGCTGCCCCGGATGCTGCCTGCAGAAGCGCTTGTAATCCAGTGCGGAGATCACGGTTTTGCCGGTGCCGGTAGCGGCGACCACTAAGTTGCGGTTATACCCCCGAACGGTGCGCTCGGCATCCAGGCGGTCCAGAATTTCCTGCTGGTAGGAATAGGGCAGAATATCCAGGGTGTAGATTCCGCTGTGGTCGGCCTCGCTGTATTTTTCGGCTTTCAGGGCGCGGGTCAGCCTTTCCAGCTGCCCTTCATCGTAATATTCAAACTCGCTGGAGTTCCAGTAGCTTTCAAAGGTGGCTGCGATCTTTTCGATGGTCTCCGGCAGGTCCTTTCGGGTCACCTTGACGTTCCATTCCAGACCGCTGGAAATTGCCGCATTAGACAGGTTGGAGGAGCCAACATACGCTGTGGTAAAGCCGGTGTCCCGGTAAAACACATAGGTTTTTGCGTGCAGGCGGGTACGCTTGGTGTCATAACTGACCTTGATCTTTGTATTGGGCAGCGCGCGCAGCTCCTCGATGGCTTTTACGTCCGTAGCGCCCATATAAGAGGTGGTGATGATGCGCAACTCACCGCCGCTTTGCACAAACTGCCGTAGCTCGCCCATGATGAGGCGCAAGCCGCTCCACTTGATAAAGGAGACCAACATATCAATGCGGTCGGCGGAAACGATCTCCTTTTTCAGCTCCGTGTACATCTGCGGCTCATGGATAGCGCCGGTAAACAAGGAACTTTGCGAAATGGAGGTCTCCGGGCGGTCAAGGTCCTTTGCGCTTTTTCCTGTAGCAAGGCGCGGGTCATTCTGCTGCAAAAGCGCAAGAAGCTGCTCTGCCCGCTGGTCAACACCGAGCGCGGCAAAGTCAGCTTCCTGTGTGGTGTTCTGGATGGTAGTCACGATCTGGTTTGCCAGCTGGATCTGAGCCTCGATGCCGCCGCCGTTATCCTGCACATTTTCAAGACCCTTCTGCACCACATCGGTCAGATACTGCGCCAGCACCTTGGCAGCCTCCGCCATGTCGATGGGCGCAGTGGACTTGCGGGCTTCCGGAATCTCTGCAAGCTCGCGGTTCAGCGCGTTGTTGATGACCTGTTCGTACAGTCCGGGGTAGAGCATAGATGCACTTCCTTGCCGTTTTCTTTTATTATAGCGCCCGGTAGAAGAATATTCAATGATCGAGGGTATGAGATATGCTTTGCGATTCTCTACCACTTAGATCAGAGTGACGACTCGCATGATGTTAGCCTTGCGCAGTTTGCCACAACAATGCATCCTTTCAGTCCGTATTCAGCCAATTTTAGCTCTAGTTAAACATGAGCGTTATCGGGAAGAAAATAACAGTATTTATATTTCGAACAATAGGAGCGGAACCTTGAAAAGAGACTCCACGCTTATTGTTGAACGAGTGGGAACGGTGTATTTGATATACAAAAACCATTCCGAGATTTGTAAGACCTTTGCATTGATTTCATTCGTTTGTTGGAGTAAAATAAAAATGGTTTATTATAGACCGCCACCATCCGTGAATGAACGATGTTGAGGGTTACTATGGAATACGTATCAATTAAACAAATCTCTGAAAAATGGGGCATTTGTGCAAGACGAGTGCAGACCTTGTGTACAGAAGGCCGCATCGAAGGAGCACAGCGTGTTGGGCACCAGTGGATCATTCCTGCAGATGCTCCAAAACCAAAAGATGCTAGAGTAAAGAGCGGAAAATACATTAAATCGAAGAATGAAAATGGAGAAGATATAGATGAACAGAAAACCATATAGTGCAGGAGCCGTGAAATTTTCATTCTGGTTTATTGAGTTTCGGAAAACGGTCCAGTTGCTGGCAGAGGGCAAGAGCTTTTCGGATATTAAGCTCCTGAACGAGCAGGAAAACATTTATAGTGCATCCACAAAGGCACGGGCACAGATGATCTACTCTACCGTCACGGCACGCATAAAGATGCTAGACCCCAGCTTTTACCCGGTTTTCCTGAGCAGCGATATTGCAACGCAGAAGATGTTTGCGCTGGTAGCAGCACTTGCACACGATACGCTTTTCTTTGACTTTGTGTACGAAGTAGTGCGGGAAAAGATGATCCTTGGAGTGGACGAATTGACCGATGCGGACATCCGGGTGTTCTTCAAGAATAAGCAGGCGCAAAGCGAGAAAGTAGCTGCCTTTCAGGACTACACGCTGCATCGGCTGGGAGCGGCATACAAAACGCAGCTCTATGAGGCAGGAATGCTGGACGGAAACAAGGGCAGCTCGCGTAAGATCCTGCGCCCGATTTTGGACATTGCGCTGGAACGCTGGCTGCAAGACAATGGATATGCCAGTATGGTCAATGCGCTTACGGGGGTAAGATAAGATGGAAACTGTGAATGGATGCCTGAGCGACCGGCTGGATGAGATGGAAGCGGCAATCCGGAAAACGTCCTTCCGCAAGGGAACCGGCAGAGCCAACGAGGTGAACTACTGGGTTTTCGACTATCCACCGGAAAAAGAGCTGGAAGTTCGTGCTCGAATCGAGTATATGAAAGGCAAAAATGCCCGTGGCGATGATGACTTTGATCTGGTGGTATTTGATCTCTACGATGTCATCATTGATTTTCTGGAGAAGAAGCACTTTTTGGAAAAGTGCTATGACTTTGAAAAGAAAAACGGGATAGAACGGATCACCAAAGCGGTTACCAACGCCATGAAGATCAATGACAACGACAGCCTCATCGTGCAGTATATCAAGGAACATACGCCGGAGAACGCCATCGTGTTTTTGACGGGTATCGGAAAGTGCTATCCGATCTTGCGCTCCCATAAGGTTTTGAACAACCTGCATCAGGCATTTGTCCGCTGCCCGGTCGTAATGTTCTTTCCGGGCACCTACAACGAACAGGAACTGATCTTGTTCAACGAGATTAAGGCCGATAACTATTACCGGGCATTCCGGCTGGTGAAATAAAGGGAGGATACAGTAGCTATGCAGATCAAGGAGATGTTCCGTAAGGAGATCGACCGTGAACTTCAGGGTGTTATCGTGGTCGGTCAGGGCGCAGAGACCAATGTTGCACAAGAACTGGAAGAGTATGTGGTGACCCGTGAATTGCAGCGGCACTTTGCGGATTTTTTTGCGGCTTATAAAAAAGGTATTCTGGGCACCACGCCGAAAATGGGCGTATGGATCTCTGGCTTCTTTGGAAGCGGTAAATCTCACTTTCTGAAGATCCTGTCCTACCTGTTGGAAAACAAGCAGGTGGGCGACAAGCACGCACTGGATTTCTTCATCGACGATAAAAAAATCACAGACCAGATGGTTCTGGCAGATATGAAGTTGGCAGCAGACACGCCAACGGATGTGATCCTGTTCAATATCGACTCCAAAAGCGAATCCAACAGCAAGGAGAACAAGGATGCCATCGTGAACGTGTTCCTGAAGGTGTTCAATGAAATGCAGGGGTTCTGCGGCTCCATGCCCTACCTTGCGGATTTGGAACGCCACCTTGCTGAGGCGAACCAGCTTGCTGCGTTCAAGGAAAAATTTGAGGATGCCTATGGCGATGCGTGGGAGGATTCCCGGCAGGACTTTGATTTTATTCAGGACACCGTTGTGGAGGTTCTGGTGGAAATGGGCTTTATGAGCGAGCCCGCCGCCCGCAACTGGTGCGAAAAGGCAACGGAGCCCTACCAGATCAGCATCGAAGACTTTGCCAAGCGTGTGAAGGCTTATCTGGATAAGAAGGGCAGCAACCATCATGTTGTCTTTTTGGTGGATGAGATCGGTCAGTATATCGGCGATGACTCCAAGCTGATGCTGAACCTCCAGACTGTGACCGAGGAACTGGGCAAGGAATGTCAGGGCAAGGCGTGGGTCATTGTGACCTCTCAGCAGGATATCGACTCCATCACTAAGGTGAAGGGCAACGATTTCTCTAAGATCCAAGGTCGCTTTGATACCCGTCTGTCCCTGTCCTCTGCAAACGTGGATGCCGTTATCAAAAAGCGTATTCTGGAAAAGACCGACACCGCAGCCCAGAGCCTGCGGCTGATCTACGACCAGAAGGGCACCATCATCAAGAACCTCATTGTTTTCAACGACGGTGTGGAGAAAAAGCTGTATGCCAATGCGGAGGATTTTGCAGAGGTGTACCCCTTTGTGCCCTATCAGTTCAACCTTCTGGCAAGTGTGCTGACCAGCATCCGTACCCACGGTGCATCCGGTAAGCATCTGTCCGAGGGTGAGCGCTCTATGCTGGCACTGTTCAAAGAGTCTGCCATGCAGCTGATGAACGAAGAAACCGGTGCCATCGTGCCGTTCCATAAATTCTACGATGCACTGGAAAACTTCCTTGACCACAGCCACAGCAGCGTGATCATTCGTGCCTATGATAACAGCTACATCAACCCGGAAAAGAAGGAAAAGGACGTCTTTGCCATCAACGTGCTGAAGACCCTGTTCCTGATCAAATATGTGGTTGAGATCGAGGCAAATGTGGATAACATCACCAGCCTGATGATCTCCAACATCGACGATGACCGCCTTGCCCTGAAAGCAGAGGTGGAGGAAGCCCTGAAGGTGCTGATGCGCCAGATGCTGATCCAGAAAAACGGCAGCGTCTATGTGTTCCTGACCGATGAGGAGCAGGAGATCAACAACGAGATTGAAAAAGAAAACGTGGAGATGCCGGAAGTCCTCACGAAGATCGCTGAGATGATCTTTGAGGACATCTTCCCCAGCAAAAAGTACCAGTATCCGGCATTCGGCGGACGGTACACCTTCCCGTTCAACCAGACGGTGGATGACCGCCCCTACAAGGCAAACCAGAGCTACGATATCGGGCTGCGTGTGCTGACCCCGTGGTATGAGGGCGGCGTAGAGGACTCTACCCTGCGGATGATCTCCGGGCAGGGCAGGGAAGTGCTTGTGGCACTGCCCAACGATGACTCCTTCCTGACCGAAATGCGCGCCTACCTGAAGATCGAGCGCTTCCTGCGCAAAAACACCTCGGTGCAGCTTGCAAAGTATGAGGCCATCAAGGAAGCAAAGCGAGTGGAGATGCGGGAGCGCAACAGCAACGCCAAGCTCTACCTGACCGAGGCACTGAAGGATGCCACCATCTATGTAAACGGCGATGTGCTGCGTACCTCCGGCAAGGAAGTGAACAGCCGCATCAACGAGGCAATCGGTCGTCTGGTGCAGACGGTCTACCATAAACTGTCCTACATTACCGCCCCCATGGGCGAGACCGACATCCACAAGCTGTTCCACAGCAGCAACCAGCTCTCCCTCACCTTGGAGGATAGCTCGGAGGCAAACGTCCATGCACTGGACGATGTGCTGCAATTTATCGGCGGCAATTCCCGGATGCACATGAAGACCTCCATGAAAACCATCAAGGATCGGTTCATAAAAGCCCCCTACGGCTTTGTGGAGGACGATGTGCAGTGGCTGGTGGCACGGCTGTTCAAACGGGGTGACCTTGCCTTTACGGTGAACGGCGAAAGTGTGAACGCCAATAATCGCACCGAGGAAGAGCTTGTGGGATACATCACCAAAAAGCAGTTTGTGGACAAGCTGCTGATGGAGGTCCGTGTCCGGGTGCCGGAAAAGCAGAAAAAGGCTGTCCGCACCATTATGAAGGAGCTGTTCAACGTGCTGCCCACGGCAGAGGACGAGGACACCATGATGAGCGAGTTCCGGCGCTACTGCGAGCGCACCATCACCTCCATCGACCGTCTGGAGCCCCGGTATCAGCTTTACGCCTACCCCGGCAGACAGGTCCTTGCCGAGGGCAAAAAGCTGATGAGCAGCCTGCTGCAGATCAATGCTCCGTTGGAATTTTTCAAGGAAGTCAGCGACGGGCAGGATGAGTTGCTGGATTTTGGCGAGGACTTTGAGCCGGTGCAGAAATTCTTCAGCCCCAACAGCGAGCAGGAGCAGATCTTCCGCCGTGCACTGGATATGCTGGGCATTTACGATGACAGCAAGACCTATATCGTGAACACCGCACTGGAAGATGTTGTCCGGCAGATGCGCAGCATCGTGGGCATGAAAACACCCTACCGTGAGATCCCCAAGCTGCCGGAGCTGCGGGAAAAGTTCATGACCCTGTACAACGAAATTCTGGAAGAGCAGTCGGAACCGGTGGTAAAAACCATCAAGGAAGACCGCAACCGTGTGCTGGAGGTGCTGAACGACAAGCCCTACAAGGACGCAAAGCACAGTGGCTACATGGAGCGGTTCGAGGAGTTGCTGGACGGTGCTGTGCACTGCAACAATGTGTCGGTGCTGCGCAGCTATCAGGATAAGTCCGATGCGCTGAAGATCCGTCTGCTGAACGAGATGGTAGCCGAGGACAACCGCTTGGCACAGCAGGCACTTGCACAGGAAGAAGCAGAACAGCAGCGTCTTGCAGAGGAAGCCCGCAAGCGTGGCGAGACCGTCACCGTGCCGCAGCCGAAGGTCCAGCAACCTACCGTCAAGGTGCGTACTACAAAAAATCTCTCCATCAAAACGGTGGCACGGGCAGCGTCCTGGCGGCTGGAAAGCGCAGAGGATGTGGATAAATATCTGGATGCCCTGCGGCAGAGCCTGCTGAAAGAACTTGCCGATGATTCGATCGTGAATGTGGAACTGTAAAAGAAAGGCGTATCTGTGAAATTTACAATTGGGACAGTCTCAAACTCATTGGATTTTGCTGAAGATATGAACCTGATAAAAAGTTCTATATTATATGCGGATGATATAGAGCTTATCGGTATGGCGGAGTATGCGATTTATAAATATCTGCCCAGACAGTTGAATGCTTCAAAAGATCTGGAATCTTTATTTAAAAACTTCATACCGCTTTTGCAAAGTGTTGGAACGGAAGAAAGCAGACAAGCTCTCCAACAAATTGATTTTGCAACACAACAAATAAAGATTCTGGCACCGTACTTGCAAAAGAAAAAACACAGAGACAAGAAAGAGATTTTAACTCAGATTAGATTCAATCAACTTGAACGACAGGCTAAAGAGCAGTTAGAAAGCCATATTGACAGATTAGCGTCCGGACAGGGTACAAAGGAACTCAGTGATCTTGTGGCGAGAAAAATTGTGTCAGTATATGATTACGGGTTTAATGGTTTTGACACAAATGAACTTGCAGGCGGGTATTTTGCCAATTTGATGAGCGTTATGAAAAACAGTCTTGCATATCCGCTGTTTGACAAGGCGAGTACCGAAGCGATTAGAGGTGTAGCACAATCCAAATTGTTGGATATCGGGAATACGAATCCTGAAGTTTTACGGCATGCTGGAATAGCTTCAAACATTCTTATGACATTGCCAACACTTAAGGGGGCTTCTGTCGATGAACTCTTGGCACTAAAAAAGGAATATAGCAAGCCGCTTATCCAGTTCAGAAGTGCAATATACGGTTTTTCTGAACAAATCAAGTCTCTGCCGTGGGATGATGATTTTCAATATGACTGTCTGAAATTGTATAATACGCAAGTGGCACCTAGTGTGGCCGAAATAAATGAAGTGCTGATGGACACGAGCGTGTTAAAAAATCTTGGAAAACAAATTCTAACCGATGAAGAGATAAGAAAGCAGTCGGGTTATGTAATAGGCGGGCTGGCAACAGCTGTCACGACAATGTCAAGTATGGTCGATGCAATGGGTGCAATCAAAACATTGATAATGGGCTTGTCTATGATTGTTGTATCGAAAGAAGCATTTGCTGGTTTTATGAAGGTGGCCAGTATGGCCGTCAAAGCAAACGATACGGTTAAAGAAAAACGAGAAAAGGCAACTTCAAATTCGATGTACTATTATTATCTCGCATCGAAACTCTAAAAAATGGAGACACAACCATGAACAAAACAGCCATTAAAAACTTTGCCATCTGGGCACGGAACAAGCTGATCGCAGATATCTGCTACCGTGCCGGTCTGATGGGCATTACTGAAAAGGGCATTGCAGACCCCCTGCCCCAGAGTACGCTGGACGCCCAGTTCTACGATATTGGCGCAGCGGAGCCTTATCTGGTGGCAGGCGAGGCCATCAAGCAGCGGCGGCAGCTTGTGAGCGCCATCCGGGAGAAGGAGGCCGACACCGATTACGCCACCGCCTACCAGTACATCATGGAGGAGGTTGCCTACACATGGTTCAACCGCCTGATCGCTGTGCGGTTCATGGAGGTCAACGACTATCTGCCCTCCCACCTGCGGGTGCTTAGCTCCGAGAGCGGCAAGGTGGAGCCGGATCTGGTCACCACCCCCTTTGATGCCGAGTTGCCCTTTACCGCCGAGGAAGAAGCCCAGATCATCCAGTGGAAGCAGGATAACAAGCTGGACGAGCTGTTCCGCTTTTTGTTCATCAAGCAGTGCAATGCGCTGAATGAGATCCTGCCCGGTCTGTTTGAAAAGACCACCGATTACACCGAAGTCCTGCTGAACCTTTCGGTGGTGGATCAGGAGGGCGTGGTGTACAAACTGACCCACGATATCCCGGAAAAGGACTTCAACATCGAGCAGGGCGGTCAGGTGGAGATCATCGGCTGGCTGTATCAATACTACAACACCGAGCCTAAGAAAGCTGCTTTTGAAAAGAACGGCAAGATCACCAAAGAGGAGATCCCGGCGGTGACTCAGTTGTTCACCCCGGACTGGATCGTCCGCTACATGGTGGAAAACAGCCTTGGCCGCCTGTGGGTAGAGGGCCACCCGGACAGCGACCTGCGGAAAAACTGGAAGTATTATCTGGACGAAGCCCCGCAGGAGCCGGAGGTGCAGGCAAAGCTGGCGACGATCCGCAAGGAGTACGCCGCCCTGAACCCGGAAGACCTGACCCTTATCGATCCCTGCATGGGTTCCGGGCATATTCTGGTCTATGCCTTTGACGTACTGATGCAAATCTACACCAGTGTGGGCTACAGTGAGCGGGATGCCGCCAAGAGCATTCTGGAACACAACCTCTACGGTCTGGACATTGACGACCGTGCCTATCAGCTTGCCTACTTTGCCGTAATGATGAAGGCACGGCAGTACAACCGCCGCATCCTCAACGGCGAAAACACCTGCCACGTCCACGCCATTCAGGAAAGCAACCCCATCAACCGGGCTCACCTCAAGTTTTTTGGGGCGGGCCTTTCGGACTTGGAAAAGAACACCGCCAAAATGCAGTTGGAAGGTCTGCTGGATATCTTGACCGATGCCAAGGAGTACGGCTCCATCCTCAATGTACCGGAGTATAACTGGGCATTGCTGCGCCGGTTTGTAAGTGGCATTGACGATGAGGTGCAGATCTCGCTGGAAAGTGCCGGTGTGGAGCAGACCGCCGAGGAGCTGCGAAAGCTCGTTGACCTTGGCGAGACCATGGGGCGGAAGTATTGGGTTACCTGCACCAATCCCCCCTATGCCGGAACCAGCAACCTGAGCGCAAACGTCAACAACTTCGTTAAGAAGAATTACCCGGACAGCAAGGCCGACCTGTTTGCTGTGTTTATTGAGCGTTGCCGTGCTATGACCGCCGACAATGGCTATCAGGCAATGATTACACAGCACAGTTGGATGTTCCTGTCCAGCTTTGAAAAGCTCCGGGAAAAGATGATGCTGACCGAAACCGTCAACATGGCACATCTCGGCGCAAGAGCCTTTGAAGAAATCGGCGGCGAGGTGGTGCAGACCACCGCATTTGTGCGCTGTGCAAACCATGTGGACGGCTATAAGGGCACCTATTGCCGACTGATTGAGCCGACCTCTCAGCAGGGAAAAGAAGATATGTTCCTTGCCGGAGAAAACAGGTATGTTGCAAATCAGAATAACTTTGCAAAGATTCCAGGAAGTCCGGTGGCATATTGGGTAAGTGAAATGCTATTAACAGATTTCGATAAAGGAGTATTACTGGAGAAAATAGCATCTCCTAAGCAAGGAATTGCTACAACTGATAACAATAGATTTGTTAGAAATTGGAATGAGGTGGCTTTTAACAGGATTGGGTTTGGAATGAAAACACCTAATCAGGCACAAGTTTCACACTTTAAGTGGTTTCCGATGAATAAAGGTGGAGAGTTCAGAAAATGGTACGGAAATCGCAGTTATTTGGTTAATTACCAAGATGATGGATTTGAAATCAAGCAAAATGTTTTGAAAAAATATCCATATCTAAAGACACCAGATTTTGTGGTTAAGAATTCTTCATTCTATTTTACAGAATGCATAAGCTGGTCAAAAATTGCAGTTAGTGATGTATGTTTTAGGTACTTTGAGCCTGGTTTCGATTTTTCAGATGCTGGTATGGCAATGATTATAAATGAAAATAAATTGAAGCCAATATTTGGATTGCTGAATTCCAAAGTTGCATACACAATATTGCAAGTTATTGCGCCCACAACGAATTTCGAGGCTGGACACATGGAGAAAATTCCGGTAAGAAATGAGATTTTTTCCATACATGACATCGCTACTCGAGTGGATGCAGCAATCCAAACTTCAAAGGAAGATTGGGACTCTTTTGAAACAAGCTGGGACTTTAAGGTGCACCCCCTTGTGTACCTGAGCAAAGGCCTGTGGGATGCCACGGCTACTGCTGCTACTATGGACTACTACTACGGCTACCTGCCGGAGGCAAGCTGCCCGCTGGAAATTTGCTATTTGCTGTGGCAGGGGCTGTGCAAGGAGCGCTTTGAAAAGCTGAAAGCTAATGAGGAAGAACTGAACCGCATTTTTATTGATATTTACGGCTTGCAGGATGAACTGACCCCGGAAGTGGAAGATAAGGATGTGACCGTGCGCAAGGCCGACTTGCAGCGGGATATCAAGAGCCTGCTGAGCTATGCCGTGGGCTGTATGTTTGGCCGCTACTCTACCTACAAAGATGGCTTGCTTTTTGCAGGTGAGCCATATTCCTTGCAGGCGTTTGCGGATAAGCTGAACAACCGCCCCGGAACGATTTCTGCTGATGAATTGGAACGTGCATACCGCAATGAGGGCGTTGTGGTGGATGAAATGTTCTTCCCGGATGCCGACAATGTTATCCCTATCACCGATGAAGAATATCTGGGCGATGATATCGTATCGCGCCTGTGCAACTGGCTGAAGGTGGTGTACGGTGCCGATACGCTGGAAGCAAACCTGGATTATATTGCCAAGGCACTGGGCAATAAGGGCAGCACCAGCCGGGAGGTCATTCGCAACTACTTTGTGAACGATTTCTTCAAGGATCACTGCCAAACCTACTCCGTCACCGGCTCCGGCAAGCGCCCCATCTACTGGCTGTTCGACAGCGGCAAGCAGAACGGCTTTAAGGCGCTGGTCTACCTCCACCGCTACACCCCGGATACCATCGGCACCCTGCGTGTGGACTACCTGCACAAGATGCAGCGTGTGTACGAATCTGAGATCAACCGGATGCAGGACATGATGGACCACACCACCAACGCCCGCGAGGCCGCTGCCGCCGCCAAGCGCAAGGACAAGCTGACTAAGCAGTTGAAGGAGTGCCGGGACTACGACGAAAAGATCAGCCATCTGGCGCTTTCCCGCATCGACCTTGATCTCGATGACGGCGTAAAGGTGAACTACCGCAAGCTCCAGACCGCCGCCGATGGCAAATTCTACGAGGTGCTGGCGGATAGCAAGAACATCATGGCGAAAGAGAAGAAATAATCGGTTATTGGCGAGGCAGTAATTGAAGGTGAACCAATGAATAAAAAAGCAATCTTAAAAAAGTTGAGAGAAGAACTATCTACATATGATGATTTTTCGACTATAAAGTATAAGGCGAAATACGTTGAAGCGTTTCGGAAGGTATTTGGACCTGACAGCCATTTTACAAAGGAAGCTAATAATACTTCAACGGGTTTTAATGTCAAGGGTGCTGCAGAATCAATGTATGGAGAGATTAGCCATGAAGAATTCATGAAAAATATTCATATAGCACTGGTAAATCTCTTGGATGAAGCTATTGATTTCCTAGATATGAGTGCAGATGATGAAGAAGCGGCGGAGGGTAGTGTTGTGAAGAATAAGGTTTTTATCGTTCATGGACATGATGCGGCATTGAAGTACCAGCTTTCTGATTGGCTGAGATCGATTGAAGTAGAACCGATTATTCTTCACGAGCAGGCGAACGAAGGAGTTACGTCTATACTGGGAAAATTAGAGAGATATTCTGATGTAGACTGTGCAATCGTTCTTTTTACAGCGGACGACGAAGGATATGAAAAAGGAAAGCCGGAAGCACTAAAATCACGAGCAAGGCAAAATGTTGTATTTGAAGCAGGTTTGTTTGTTGGACTGCTTAGTGCAAAGCGAGTTATTATGCTGTATGATAATGGCGTTGAACTGCCGGGTGATTTGGGCGGTTGTATCTATACTGAAGCTGACAAATATGGTGGCTGGAAAGAACAACTGCGGAAGGAATTTAATGCTATGGGTATCGAATATAAACATTAAACCGTGCCGCATATTTGCCAATTGATCTAATATACACAATTAAGCGGAGTGAATAAAAAAGCCAATGGCTGAGTTGAACTTAAAACAAATCATTGACCGCCTGAATGCGGAATTTGTGGGGGACACCCGCAAACTGGTGTTCTGGTACGATGACAAGGCAGACTTTGCCGAGGATCTGGAAAACGTGGAGCTGGAAAATGCAAAGATTTACCGCCTCCAGCCCGATAACCAGTTCTATACCAAATACTTTCTGGAACGGGTGGACACCACCACCAATTACCTTGTCTACGCCCCGTTCCCCAAGCCCGATGTGCGGGAAAACCACTTGGAGGACACCCTGCTGTACTCCCGGCGGTTCTTTGCCGACCGTGCCTCACTGCTGTCGGTAGACCTTGGCATTGAGGAAAAGTATAAGCCTATCCTCGAAAAGCACATCAAGTTCTTTGCCGATAAAAAGCGCACCCAGCGGTTCTACGATCTGGAGATCGAGAACTTCAACGAGGAAAACATCCTCACCGGGTTGCTCAGCTCCATCTGCAAAGCACGCACCTGCTCCTTTGAGGAGGTGGTGCGTGTCGTGCTCACCGAGGGTAGTCTTGCGGAGAATGCCTACTTGCAGCAGTTTGAACAGTACGACCTGCTGCCGTCCTTCTGGCGGCTGTGCGAGCAGCATTTCGGCTATACGGACGTAAAACCTACGCTGGAACGGCTGCTGGTGACCCTTTTCGTCACCTATACCGCTCGCTATGTGCAGGCGGAGCTGCCTGCGGCATGGAAGTCCTTTGTGTCCTACAAGGCAGGCAACATCATTGCCTTCCTCGACAGCCTGATGAACAGCGTCCTCTACCGGGATAAGTACGATGAACTTTCGGATCATGTGGCAAAGGGGCTGAACGTCTATCAGGCGTTCTCCGGCTGCCGTGCCGATGATCTGGTGGAGTGCGATACCTTCCTTGCAGTGGATCAGGTGCTGGTCAAGTGGCTGATGGGGCGGCTCCTTGCCGAAGATACCGGGGCGAAGCTCAACGAGCTGACCATCCCGGAGGTGTGCGAAAAGCGTGCCAAGATGCACTTAGGCAGAAAGACCGACAAGACCTACCAGTTGCTGCAAAGTGCCTACTGCATGGTGCAGGCGGCAAACTACCGCAGCGCCGAGGGCTTCAAAGCCATTGTGGACCGGTATCTGTCCGCAGATCATCAGATAGACCAGCAGTACCGGAAGTTCTACTTCTATTACGACAAGCTGGAAAACACCGAAGCCTTTGAACCGCTGCGGGAACTGGTGGAGAACATCTACACCAACGAATATCTTGCCACCCTTCTCCCGGCATGGAACGAGGGGCTCCGGCAGGAGGAAGCTTTGGCAGTGCTGCCCTTGCAGCGGGATTTCTACAACGCCAACCTGCGCTACGCCAAGGAGCGTACCGTGGTCATCATCTCCGATGCTATGCGGTATGAGGTAGGGCAGGAGCTTTTTGCCCGGATGCAGGATGACCCCAAGTGCTCGGCGCAGTTGAACGCGCAGTTGGGCGTGCTGCCCTCCTACACCCGGCTGGGCATGGCTGCGCTTCTCCCGCACCGCACGCTGGAAATGACCGATGACTTTCAGGTTCTGGTGGATGGCACCCTCTGCGATACGCTGGCAGGGCGTCAGCAGGTGCTGCAAAGCTATGTGCCGGACAGCGTCTGCATCCAGTTTGACGAGATCAAGAGCATGAAGGTGGCAGACCTGCGGGATGTCCTTACCAAGCGGCAGGTCATCTATGTGTACCACAACCAGATCGATGCCCGTGGCGACAAGCCCAACACCGAGGATGAGGTGTTCAACGCCTGTGAGGAAGCCGTGCAGGAGATCATGGATCTGATCTGCCGCATCAATGGCAGCGGAAACACCCATCACTTTATCGTAACGGCAGACCACGGCTTTATCTATAAGCGAGATAAGCTGTCCGAGAGCGAGAAAATCGCAGGCAAGAGCATGGAAAATGCTTTTGTCAACCGCCGCTTTGTGGTGTCCGCTGCTCCGCTTCAGGATGACGGCATCGGGCACATGAGCATGGGCGCAGTACTGGGCAATCAGGATGCCAAGGTGGTTTCCTACCCGGTCAGCAGCAACGTGTTCAAGGTTGCTGGCGGCGGTGCCAACTACGTCCACGGCGGCTCCTCGCCGCAGGAGATGCTGGTGCCAGTGCTGGATATCAAAATGGAGCGTGGACATCAGGAGACCAAGAATGCAGAGATCGCACTGGTCAGCATTCTCCACAAGATCACGAATCTGATCACCTCCATGGATTTTGTCCAGTCGGAAGCCGTCAGCGATACTGTGAAACCGGCAAAGTACCGGGTGTTCTTTATCTCGGGGGACAACGAGAAGATCTCCAACGAAAACACCTATGTGGCAGACAACCGGGAGCTCAGCGCACAAAAGCGCATTTTCCGGCTGCGTTTTACCTTTAAGAACAAGAAGTACGACAAGGATAAGCAGTATTATCTTGTGGTCTATGATGAGGATACAGGTCTGGAACAGTGGCGACATCCGGTGATGATGGATATTGCTTTTGCAGACGATTTTGGTTTTGGATTCTAACAAAAAGGAAGGCGGGTACACCGTATGCTAATGATGGATCAGGCAGCAGAGGGAAACCGGGAAGAACTGCGCCGGAAACTGCGGGAAAACTTTGATGGTCGTATCGTCCGTAAGGATCTGACCAAAAAGATCAAGGAAGGTGCCAACGTACCGGTCTATGTGCTGGAGTTTCTGCTGGGGCAGTATTGCAGCTCGGACGATGAGGAAATCATCGAGCAGGGTGTGCAGAACGTAAAGCATATTCTGGCGGACAACTTTGTGCGCCCGGATGAGGCGCAGAAGGTGCTTTCTCAGTTGCGCCGGAACGGCAGCCACACCATTATTGATATGGTGACCGTGCATCTGGATATCAAGAAAGACTGCTTCTTTGCAGAGTTTTCCAATCTGGGACTCTCCAATGTGCCCATTACGGACGACTACCCGGAAAAATATGACCGTTTGCTCTGCGGCGGCATCTGGTGCATCGTTCAACTGGAATATGAATCCGAAGGTGACAGCAGCTTTGGTATGGAGGACTTTGATAGCGAACCCCGGCAGAAAAAACAGAAGGATGTTTCGCCTATCAGCATCCGCAAGCTGACCCCCATCCAGATGCCCCATATCGACATTGAGGAAGTGCGCGCTGGACGTAAAGCCTTCACGCAGGACGAGTGGATGGATGTCATGCTGCGCTCTTGCGGTTATGAGCCGGAGCAGTTGAACCAGCGGGAGAAATGGCTCCTGTTGGCACGTATGCTGCCGCTGGTGGAGAACAACTTCAACCTCTGTGAGCTTGGTCCTCGCAGCACCGGTAAATCCCATATCTATAAGGAGATCAGCCCCAACAGCATTCTGGTGTCCGGTGGACAAACGACTGTGGCAAACCTGTTCTACAACATGGGACGAAAGACCGTTGGTCTGGTGGGACTTTGGGACTGTGTGGCTTTTGATGAGGTTGCTGGTATCAAGTTCAAGGACAAAGACGGCATCCAGATCATGAAGGACTATATGGCATCCGGTTCCTTTGCCCGTGGCAAAGAGGAAAAAGCAGCCTCGGCCTCGATGGTCTTTGTGGGCAACATCAACCAGAGCGTAGATGTGCTGCTGAAAACCTCCAGCCTGTTTGACCCATTCCCGCCTGAAATGGGAACAGACACTGCATTTTTGGATCGCTTGCATTGTTACATTCCCGGCTGGGAGATCCCAAAATTCCGCCCGGAGCATTTCACCAACGACTACGGCTTCATCACGGATTATCTTGCTGAGTTTATCCGGGAACTGCGTAAGGAGCAGTACGGCGATGCACTAGATAAGTATTTCCGCCTTGGTAAAAATCTGAATCAGCGTGATACGATCGCAGTGCGTAAGATCGTAGGCGGCTATGTAAAGCTGCTGTACCCGGATGGTGAGTTTACCAAAGAGCAACTGGAGGAGATCCTTGTCTTTGCGCTGGAAATGCGCCGTCGTGTGAAAGAGCAACTGAAAAAGCTGGGTGGCATGGAGTTCTATGATGTGAATTTCAGCTACATTGATCTGGATACCTTTGAAGAAAAGTTCGTATCGGTTCCCGAACAGGGCGGCGGAAAGCTTATCCCAGATGGAATGTGCAATCCGGGACAGGTCTATACCGTTTCTCGTGGAAAAAGTGGCATGATCGGTGTGTTCCGGTTGGAAAGCCAGATGTTGCCGGGTAGTGGAAAGTTTGAGCGCACCGGCCTTGGCAGTGATCGCGACTGCAGAGAATCCACCAACACGGCTTTTAACTTCCTGAAAGCCAACGGAAACCGCATTAGCGGCGGCATCAGCACGGCATCTAAGGACTACATCATCAACTATCAGGATCTTCAGGGCATTGGTATGACAGGAAAGCTGGCACTGCCCACCTTGATTGCATTGTGCAGCATTGCTCTTGGTCGTCCTACGGTCAGCACTCTTGCAGTTCTGGGCGAGATCAGCATCAGTGGAACGATCTTGAAGGTAGATGAGCTTGCAAACAGCCTGCAGGTCTGCCTCGATAGCGGTGCAAAGAAAGTATTGCTGCCGATTTCAAGTGCCGTTGATCTGGGGACTGTTCCACCGGAACTGGTGGGGAGCTTCAATTTGATCTTCTATAGCAGCGCAGAGGATGCGGTGTTTAAAGCACTTGGTGTGGAGTGAAGAAAGGCGTGTTCTATGAAAACGAATGATAGAAAAATCACAGACCTGATGGCCACAATTCATACAGGAAAAACGCAACTTCCTGATTTTCAAAGAGGCTGGGTATGGGATGATGGTAGGATAAAAGCACTGATTGCAAGTATTACAAATGGTTATCCTATCGGTGCAGCAATGTTTCTGGAATACGGTAATGAGAGTATTCACTTCAAATCACGAGTTGTTGAAGGGGTGCCTTCTGCAGACAAGGCGATACCTGATGAACTTATTCTGGATGGACAACAAAGACTGACATCTGTCTATTCTTCACTTTTTAGCGAGAAAGCAGTTAGAACAAGAACAGACAAAGGGCAAGAAATAGAACGCTTTTACTATATTGATATGGTCAAAGCTGTTAACAGCACGGTTGACCGGGTGGATTCGATTATTTCGGTTCCTAAGGATCGGAAAATAACTTCAGATTTTGGTCGAAAGGTTGAGCTGGATCTTTCATCGGCATCTCAGGAATACGCTCAGAACGTGTTCCCGCTAAACATTATTCTTGATCCGAGCAAATACAGCAAGTGGCAAATGGACTATATGCAATATCATCAGTACGATTCAAATGCTGCAAAATTGTATATGGACTTTCTCTCCAAAGTAATTGTTCCGTTGGGGCAGTATACGATTCCAGTGATTACATTGGACAAGGATACCCCCAAGGAGGCGGTTTGTCAGCGTCATTCGCAGCAGCAGGATGTCCCCGTCGATGAAGATGTTTCCGACCTCGAACTCCATGCCGG
>ENA-UEOZ01000446-UEOZ01000446.1-human-gut-metagenome-genome-assembly--contig:-NODE-446-length-28221-cov-66.072094_pt1 | contig 28221 bp, 24 predicted proteins | sample MGYA00242898_ERZ507912 | MGnify/ENA primary metagenome ERZ507912 (study PRJEB26167, sample SAMN06115410) | human gut metagenome | host: Homo sapiens | place: China:Chongqing | collected 2016-04-27... | reverse complement strand
GCAAAATCCTGGGCAACTTTTTGTTGCTCAGGAACTTATAAATAAAGTTAAATTATAGTGTTGCGGAATTAAGGTAAAATAGAATATATGTTCAGAGAGATGCGCCGTAAGAAACAGTTGTTGTCGACTGCCGACACAATAGCCGTACTAAACCGCATGACATCCGGAGTGCTGGCACTCTTGGGTGATAACGATTACCCGTATGCAGTGCCCATTAGCTATGTGTATCACGAAAATACCCTATACTTTCACAGTGCGCTGGCCGGTCACAAGGTCGATGCCATTGCTCAAAACAGCAAAGCCTCTTTTTGTGTCATTGAGCAAGACCAGATTGTGCCCGAAGAGTACACCACGTATTTCAGAAGCGCCATTGCCTTTGGAAAAATAAGCATGGTGAATGACGATGTTGAAAAACGAACAGCCATTGAACTACTGGCCGAAAAATATTCTCCGGCACAGGAAGAAGGGCGTTTGAAGGAGATAGAAAAAGGATTTCATCACATGTGCGTGATCAAACTCGACATAGAACACCTAACCGGTAAAGAAGCCGTGGAACTGGTTCGTGCCGGTAGTAAATAAAAATAAGAAAGGATTATTGATTTATTTTAAGCTCTTCTTGAAATGAACCAAGGTCAGTAAAGCGAGTGGAAAGTATAAAGAAATAAAATCGTTTGGCTCCTCTACATCCGAAGAGGAAATACATTCATTATGCGATAAGGCTGCTGCATGGATACGTTCATTTGGCGGTCAGCAAGAACTTGACTTTGATGACCGCAAGGGAAAGGAAGTCGAGGAGACAGAGCGTTTCCTTAGCAATATTGACAACGTGTTGATAAACGGTACTCGGCTTCTGCTTGATCAAGTCTATGACAGCATCGGCTTCAACCGGATTCCCGATGAGATTCTGCGTCATTTGGTAATCGCAAGGGTGTCGCAGCCCAGAAGCAAACTTGCCACAGTAGATTACCTGAAGTCATATTATGATGAAGATGTTGACCTCAACCACATCTATCGCTACATGGACAAGCTCTACAATACCCAGATGGAGCTTGCGCAGCAGATTAGCGTAGAGCACACCCGGAAACTGTTCGGAGGCAAGATTGGATTGATGTTCTACGACGTGACGACGCTCTACTTTGAGACAGCACAGACGGACGTATTGCGTGAACCGGGGTTTTCAAAGGATGGAAAGACGGCAGAGTCACAGGTTATACTCGGTCTGCTTGTATCAGAAGGAGGCTACCCGCTTTCATACTCTCTGTTCAACGGCAGCCAGTATGAGGGCTTCACCATGATACCAATGATAGATGACTTCAAGCAGCGTTTCAATCTGGGGAAAGATTTTGTTGTGGTGGCAGACTCAGGCTTGATGAACAAGAACAATGTCACTTTGCTGCAGGAGGCTGGCTACAACTACATACTTGGAGCCCGCATCAAGAGCGAGAGCGCAAGCGTGAAGCAATGGATTCTCTCTTTAGAGAAGGTTGATAAAGCCTGTTACGACTACAAACGTGAGAATGGGGAAAGACTTATCGTCAGTTATTCCGACAAGCGTGCAAAGAAGGATGCCTACAACCGTGACCGCGGAATTGTCCGATTGAGAAAAGCCTATAAGACCGGACGCATCACGAAGAGTCAGGTGAACAAGCGTGGCTACAACAAGTTTCTTGAAATCAGCAAGGACATAGAAGTCGTCATCAGCGAAGAGAAGATTGCAGAGGACTGCCAGTGGGACGGACTCAAGGGCTACATCACCAATACAGACCTTGACGCCGAGCGTGTCATTGCCGAGTATCATGGACTCTGGGTGGTGGAACGTGCATTCCGTATTTCAAAAGGAACTCTGGAAATGCGTCCGATGTTTCATTTTACAGAACGTAGGATAGAGGCACATGTCTGCATTTGCTTCATCGCCTATAAGGTATATAAGGAACTGGAGCGACTCATTGCCATTAACAAGATTGGGATGAGTGTCGATAAGGTGCTTGAGGCAGCCAAAACTATCACGACAATCAGGGTAAGGATGCCTAAAAACGGGACTTACTTCACTAAGACACTCTTCTTGACGGAGAAGCACCTCGCAGTGAAACCACTTTTCGACATATCTGGCAACAAATCTTAATTTGGGTGGCGCATTGACGAAGTCAGGAAGATATCGAGCATTACCATGCACGGCGTATGGCAATGGACAGTATGCTCTGCCGTTTCAAGGCCACCTATCCAGCAGAGCGCATCGATAGTGTGCGCAGTCTTTTAGAGGATAAGGAACGACAGATGTTCCAGATAGTCCGGTTAATGGATGAACAACAATCTATTAACAAGAAGATAGCCAATCAAATTCCGGTTATTGTACAGAAAAGTGTGCAGGAACAGTCCAAAAAGCCAAAACGAAAAGGTTTCTTAGGCATATTCGGCAAAAAAAAGGAAGTAACTCCAGCAGTATCAACCACTATCCTTCATTCGGTCAATAGAAACGTAATCAGCGAACAGAAAGTGCAGGATCGCCAATTGTCGGAACAAGCCGACAGCCTTGCAGCTCGTAATGCAGAACTTAACAGACAACTGCAAGAATTGATTTGCCAAATAGAAGAAAAGGTACAAACCGAACTGCAAAGCCGGGAAAACGAAATAGTTGCCATGCGTGAAAAGTCATTTATGCAAGTAGGCGGTTTAATGGGATTCGTTCTTCTATTGTTGTTAATTTCCTACATCATCATACATCGTGATGCAAAAAGCATTAAACAATACAAGCACAAGACAACTGATTTGATAAGGCAACTGGAACAATCCGTACAACGGAACGAGGCACTGATAACGTCAAGGAAGAAGGCGGTACATACTATCACCCATGAACTGCGCACACCGCTGACAGCAATAACAGGCTATGCCGGACTGATACGGAAAGAACAGTGTGAGGATAAGTCCGGGCAGTATATCCAAAACATACTGCAATCCTCCGACCGTATGCGGGATATGCTTAACACTTTGCTTGACTTCTTCCGCCTGGACAACGGCAAGGAACAGCCCCGTCTGTCACCCTGCCGGATTTCAGCAATCACGCACACACTTGAAACGGAGTTCATGCCTGTTGCCGTGAACAAAGGGCTGTCCTTGTCCGTGAAGACTGGACACGATGCCATTGTATTGACCGACAAAGAGCGAATAATACAAATCGGGAATAACCTGCTGTCAAACGCTGTCAAGTTCACAGAAGAAGGCGGTGTTTCTTTGATTACTGAATATGATAATGGAGTTCTGACACTGGTCGTTGAAGATACAGGTACAGGCATGACAGAAGAGGAACAGAAACAAGCGTTCGGTGCGTTTGAACGTCTATCAAATGCCGCCGCAAAGGAGGGTTTCGGGCTTGGGCTTGCCATAATGCGTAATATTGTGTCGATGCTTGGCGGAACAATCCGTTTAGACAGCAAGAAAGGGAAAGGCAGTCGTTTCACAGTTGAAATTTCTATGCAGGAAGCTGAAGAACAGCTTGGATATACAAGCAATACACCTGTTTATCATAACAATAAAACAATATCAAATAACTCTAAATATGGTAATCTGTTTTCCATTTGTAACTAATAGCTTGTAGCCGAATAGTAAAAGAAAGCAATTGCAAGCGTGTAAAAAAAGAGTATCACGACATAGTTTCAATATAATGCCGTGACACTCTTTTTTTACTTGTCTATGCATGATGCGACAAAATAGACAATCGAAATGACCGTATAAAGGAAACACGGCAAGAATATCCAAAGCAAAGTCTTTACCCAACCGTTTGACAACCACACACCTTCATTCCTTGACATCATATTAGACATATCATAGAAATGGCGAGTGAGGATTTCTTTGTTTTTCTTTCGGTGGTCTTCAAGAAGTTTGGACTCGTTTTCAATGAGTTTCTTCCTGTTGTTGATTGCCTGTTCCATATCGGCATCATCAATCTTTGCTTTGACAGTTATGTCTTTTACTTTGCCGATGTAGGCTTCAATAGCTTTGGTGACAGTATTCGCTTTATCTGAGGCTTCACTTAATTTGTCTTTTGCTTCATGCATGGAAGCAGTAGCCATTTCAAGGCCACTTTTTGCCGAAGTCAAACTATTGCCAGCATCCTTGTAGGCTTGAAGCTGTTGGTCAAACTTGTCCGAGGTCTTGTCCGTTTCGATATTCTTGTCTATCGTGTTCTCGAAAGATCCGAAATCCATATCTGAGATTTTACTTTTACCTATTGGCATAGTATCAATGTTGTTGGTTGAATATTCGGTTATCTGCCATATCCTTGCTTCTTGCGAGGTCTGCACAGGCGATTAGCCATCATAGCGCAACGATACGCCCAAGACAGTTCATCCTCGTCCTTGTCACGTCCCCAACCTGAGGTTGCACCACCTCCGCCACCGCCAGACTGGGCGGCAATGGTTGTGGCAGCATCAATGTACTCAGCAAAGAGAAGAATGGCGGTCTTCTGCACATCACCTATCTTGGCAAATACTTTGTCGGCATCCAAAGCTATATTCTTATCGATGATATCCAGACAATTCTGAGGAATATCAACAGGGTAATGATGAAACTCGTCCGTATAGAAGTCGAAGTGACGTATCTTTGGAGAGTCGTCCGCAGTAGGCATGGGTTTGGGTACAGTCATAATCTTTGGCTGTTGGGTATTCTTTGTTGGAGTTGAAACTGGTTTCTCCAATTCTTGATGATGCAGTTTTGCCCAAGTACCTTCAATCTTTGAGGGCATCAGACAACGACCTTTGCCAAGTTCCGAGGACTTATAAATGGAGTTACCACGCTTGATGGCATAGCCACGCACTTGTCCTTTATTGTCAGATTGTAGTTTGACATCATATCCCATTTGCGTGAGGCATTTTGTGTATAGTCCCCAATCAAAGTACGACATCTTAGCCAAAACGGAAAGGCAATCATTGATTATCGCTTCCTTATTTTGGCGGCTCACTTCTTGTGCATCTTTCCAATCACGCTGTTGCCCAACCTTGGCGGCAGCAGCCATCGCTCTTTCGTAGATATAATGGGCATCATTCACGTTGCCCCTTATGTCTATGCGGTTCGCATCAATGTGAAGGTGCATAATGCCACTCTTGCTGTCACGATGGAGCGCAACTACATATTGGCTGTCTTTGAGGTTGGTTGCCTTTGCACTCTTGCGCTTCGACTTGGCTGAAAGGTCAACCGCATCAAACGCACGGATAAAGTCATCCGCCAACCTCTGCCATTCCTCCATCGTCCAACCTTGCGTTTCCTCCGAGGTTGGGGAAACCTCAATACGTATCATGTTCCTTTTGAGCGGATGATAACGGTTCAATTTGTCCTCAAACTTCTTCTGCAAGGCAAGCATTCTTGCCCACATTGCCGTTGGGGAAATATCATCGGGCAAGAGATTGGCCTTTACTATCTCTGCCTTGTCCTTATCTACTGAGTAACGTATGGCATTTGCGCCATGACTTATTACCTTTGCTTTTGCTATCATATATGTCGTATGTTCTATTGGGTTAAGTATTTCTCTATCTCAATCATGCGGTTCAAGATAACTTCTGCACTTGTTCTCCATCGTTTCATGAAGATTTCACTGCGGAGAATGTTCTCACGTTCCGTAAGCGGACGTCCTTTGAGAAAGCCGAACAATTTCTGTATATCGCCCCTGGCATCCGAAAGGCTGTTCAAAGCCTTCATTTCTTTGTCAGTCAAGCGTTGTTTGGGATATTTGCCTTCCAACAGCTTGCGTGCGTATGCGCTTGTGGTCAGTCCGCAAATAGCAGCATATTCCGCTATCTCCTTATGAAGCTGTGGCGTAAGCCTTATTATCAGACGACTCGTGTATTTCGGTGCCTCCTTTTCTGTATTTTTCTTATTCATACCAAGTATGCTTCTATAAATGTGTGCAACCCAATGCGAGCTTGCGAGCGTTCAAGAAGTCCATTGGCATACGGACAAACGAAGTGCGTTTGTATGACATTGGTATTTCTTGCATAGCACCGCTATCAGAGTTTACGCACAAGCACGCTACGCACTGCGGTTGCACTTGTTCACAGACTTGTTGTATAACGATTCTCAAATTACCCAAGCAACAGCAATTGTGGAGCATCCTCCGCTTCCATCTGTTCTTTGACGAATTGCCTTCTGGCTTCTGCCTCCAGTTCCATGTCAGAGACGCTTGGCGGTGGAACATCTTCCTCCTCTCCATTATTGCCATTTCCTGAAGTTAGGGAAGAAAAGGAACTGTTGGCAAGTTGTGTTGGAGAAGTACCGCCATTTTTGATTGGTGGATCCTCCTTGTTAGGGAATGCGGTTGTGGAAGTCATAATATTAGACTTGCCGGAATAGTCTCTTTGGTTGATGGGAACATAGTGAGGATTGACATATTTCTTGCCGTCAACAATCCATGCAGAAATGCATAGCAATGTGTGAACACTTCCTCGTCTTGTCTGTACAGAAGAAAGGATGCCCAATTTGTTCATGTGGTCAAGCATCTTGGAGACGGTTTTTCGGTCACACTTCCATAGTTTGGATAGAGCCACCTCTGACATGTTCACCTCCCATAATGCGGTTGTGGACTCCCCAACCTCATTTGAGGTTTCAATCTGTCGTGTCACAATCTGAATGAGTTGATAAAGGCATGAAAGGCGGTTGATGCCAGCCGTGCCACCCATCAGATAGTTTACTTGTTCATTACTCAGGATAATGCTGTTGAAAATATTACTGTTCATCGTTGTTTTATTTTTGTTATGTAAATCTGTTCATGCTGTTATGCGGAAAACTCTCTGACGTCAAAAGAGGAACTATCGCCTCATGCCGAAGCCTCTCTCTGGCATATAATACTCCTTGTCGTATGCGATATGGTCAAGCACACGTTGCAGTCGGTCAAGTTGGGGGCTGTCAAGCACTTGTATGGCATTGATGGTAATTTTCTGTGATGCAATTCTTCGATGCTCACAATTTCTTTCCGACATGGTTCCGTCACCGTCAGCATAGACCGAATGAAGATAGGTATTGACTGCTTCCGTCTGTTCCTTGCTTGGGTAAGCAGCAGGAAAGCGGTCGGAAATGTAGTCTACCATATTGCTGACCGCATTAGCCAACAGAGGGTCGCGTTTTTGCAGACTGTTTACAAGTTCATCTTTCGTCATAATGCTATGGTCTATTGTTCATTTCATTCAGACGGTTTGCAGCCTCCAGTCTTATCTCCTCCTCCGACATGGCTCTTGCTCCTCGTACCCAGTCAAGCAAGGCTTTCTTCTCAAAGAAGATGAGCTTGCCAGCAGGCTTGAAGTACGGCAACTGGTTAAGATGCGTCATCTTGTAGAGCGTGCTCTTGGCAATGCCAAGAAAGGCGGAAGCCTCTTCAAGGTTCAACACTTCCTTTGTCATATAGCAAAGGTTCTCCAACTTGTTCACTCTCGACTGAAGCTCCACTATCTTGCGCTCATGGTCGAGGTTCATCTTTAATGCGTTCTTTTCTGTCATAAATCTGATATTTTGTTTATTTCGTTATCGATTTCGGCTGCAAAGGTATATTGTTGACAATGATATTCAAGCAGCCGTTATGGTTTATTAAAAGTGCTGATTTTCAATTCTTTGGTTCTATTTTACCATGCTGCAATGTGGTAGATTGGTCGGACACTCACTTGAAATTCAGCATCTTCAAATGTCTATCGTTCAAACAATCACAAAACCAAAGATTGGACAATAAGGGTGGCAAATATTTGGTTCTATTGCCAGTTCGCGTTTTTGAAAATGTCCATCAGAGTGCAAAACAAAATTTAACACCCGATTTTCGCAAGTCATGCTGTTTGAGGTCAAAACCGTTTGCAATAACCACATTTGGGGTACAATAGTAGGAAAATGAGTTGTGAATGAGAGAAATAGGGATTTCCCCTCGTTTTTCAAGGGACAAATTTGTACCTTTGCAAACGAAACAGAGGTATTCCACAAGGGATATTTCGGGCGAAGTGTCCTTGACTTTATTTTTCCGTGGTTTTGTCCCGTTTTTGTCCCTCGCTGATTTTGTGTCACGAAACAAAAATCTGCAAGTGGCTGATTTACAGCGATTAAAATCGTGTTTTGGAGAATTGGTAACGGCAACCACCAGAACGGCCCTTGTCCACCGGTGAAAGTGGCATCCGTCAGAAACTCGTTTGTGCGGAATATTACATCATCAATCTCCTCTTCAAGCAGATTGATGCCGAAATTCGATAGGATATTTCCGTCTGCCATTTCCGTTTCTTTTTAGTTCCTGTTCACGGTTTCTTCTCCGTCGCTTCCTCCGCTGCCGCCACCCGTCTGCGAGCCACGCACGGCAAACCGGGATTCGTTCCACCGCTCCACGGCATCGCGCAGGATGCTTCCTTTGTCGATAGGCTGTGCTTCTTCTGCGTTCAGCAGTCCCTCCGTCACGGTGGCGTTCTGTTTCCGGGCGAGGTAGAGGATGAGCGTCCCGTTCTGCCGGGCCACATCCTCGCTGATGCGCAGGTACTCTTTCTTCCGCTGGGCGTTGGGCATGTAGGCATCCTTGGTGGCGTTGATGGCGCACTGGTACACCTGATAATATTCTTCCCAGCGTTCCCGTTCGTCCGGCGTGCCGCCACACAGGAGAATGCGGTCGATGTTGCGCCGGAAGCGTTCCATCTGTCCGTTCACCTTGTCGCCCTCGGCAAGCCAGGCCAGGTCCACCTGCCTGTCGGCCACGTTCAATGCCTCGACAGCGGCCCGTTTGACCAGTGCCGAGTCGATGGCTTCCGCCTCGTCGGTCTGGTTGTAGAGATTCACTCCGGCCAGCGTCCGGAACGACAGCTTGTTCTTCGCCGCCGCCGTCTTCTTGTACTTGTTGTGCAGCAGCGTGTAGTAGATTTCCGGGGTGAATGCCCCGGTGCCGGTTTCCATCACGGTAATCTGGTTCTGCTTGGGCGAGTCGTGGTTGTAGGTCACATACTGCGCATGGGCGGCATGTGCCGTCAGGACTGCCGCCGCAAGAAGTGTCATTGTTCGTTTCATGTGCATATCCTTTTCCTTTTTTCGTTAATAATCCAGTCTTCCGGCACCGCGCCAGCGGCCAAAGGCTCCGTCGATGATTTCCTGACGGCTGCGTGCCTGGTATATCTTTTCTTTCCAGTAGCCGATGCGTACCTGTATGTATCGCCAGGTCTCCATATAGGCACGGTTCAGGTGCCGCTCGATGTCGTCGAGAGAGCCGTTGATGGCTTCCATGACCATCAGCAGGTCGGAAGTCGAGCAGGCAGCCGCTCCGGTGGCGTACAGCACAAGGTCGTTGAGCGACTTGTACAACTGTTCCCCGTCATGGGCGATGTCTTCTATCGCTTTCTTGTTTATCGTGAGTATCAGGAGGTCTTCCGGCTCGGCCTTTCCGCGCTTCAGCACCTTGTCGTTGAACTCGGTCAGCATCTCCTTGTAATCGCCGATGCGGTCGCTCACAGTCGTATAGGTGTCCTTGGCGTTCAGCACCGTCCGCAGGGACTGGTACATCACGTCGATGACATCAAAGGCGCGTGTGTACCGGTCAAGGTCCACGTTCAGCTCCTTGTATTCCACGGTAGCGTCCTTGCTGTACTCGTGCAGCAGCTTGTTGCTGTATTCCAGGGTGGAACGTGCCAGCAGCAGGCTGCGCTGTTTCTTGTGGTCGTTGATGTAGGCTTCCACCGATACGATGTCGAAAGTCCATTGGGCTTTGGCGACATACGGCAGAAGAGCCAGCAGCAGGAAGGTCAAAGTCAGTCTCTGTCTCATCTTACGTCCTCCTTTCTGCCGTTCCCGTTGCGCAGGTTACGGGCATTTTCCACCCACCGTTCGTGGCATTCTTCCACAAGCGTGAGCCTGCGTCCTTCATCCGTGTCCAGTTCGGGCAGCACATCCTTCAACAGGTCGATGATGCTGTACTTGTAATGCATCATCTTCTCCAGCGACACGAGGTCGGCGTAGATTCTCGTGAGGCGGGTGTCCACCTCACGGGCGATTTCAAGGCGGTCGCTCGACCATAGCAGGTGGTACACATCGCCCGTAGGCGTGTCTTCCATCGGCGGCGTACTGGCATATTCGGTAGTAATCTTGCAGGAGGGGTATTCCCTCGCTATCTCCGCGATACGGTCGTTCACTTGCTTGGCCTTTTCCGCGTCCGACAGGTTCGGGTCGAGCGTCAGAACATCGGCCACATGGGTGTCGGTGTATTCCGTGGTCAGTTCCCATGTTATCTGCAGGATGGCACGGTGTATCTTGATGCCGAGGAAGTATTTGGGCTTCCTCGCGATCGAAAGGGTCGCCTTGAAGGTGATGACGCCGTTGATGTCCGTCATGGTGGCCTTGCGCACGAAGGTGTAACCGTTCCATGCTCCGCCGTCCTGCCACGTCAGGTTGTAGGCGGTCTTGCAGTCCTGCATGATGGCCGGGATGCGGTAGTAGTCGTCCGTCGCCACGGCATTGTCGCCGGCGGCTTCCGATTTTGCGTTTTCGTAGTCTGCCAGTTTTTGCTGCCACTCGGCCAATTCGTTCTTCAGTTCCTGTAGCCGGGTCTGGTTCGCATTATACTGCTGGCGGTAAGCGGCGGCATCTTCCACGCTCGATTCGGAGATTTTCTTCAATAGGGCGGCATTCTCATCCTCCAGAGCCTTTATCTGCGACTGGAGGGCGGCGACCTGGTTCTCGGCTTCCTGCACCATCCCGTCCAGTTCCGAGGTGTCCAGCTCATTGTCCGTCACAGTGGTCTGCATGGCGCAGTCTTTTGAATGGCTGTTCAGCGAACTGCCGCACTTGCGGCATTTGTATTGGGTCGAACCCTGTCCGAGGGTCGCGCCGTCAGAACAGGTCACGCTGATGGTCACGCTCTCGCAGCCCTGCAGCTTGGCGGCGTCCGTCGCCTGGTAGTAGTTCCGCGCATCGGAAGCGATATAGTAGGTGTACCCCTCCTCGTTTTCGTTGATTTCCGACAGGCGGGCGTTGAGCTGCGCCTTGAAGGTGTTCAGGTCCATCGAATAAGAGTCAAATACATCCTCATAGACGACTTCCTCCCGGTTCCAGCTCTGGGTCACGTGGATTTCGTAGGCGTATGCCTTCTTAGTCTGTTTCCCGCCACGGCTGATGACGTAGGCCTTCTGGCTGTAACGGATGGAGTAAGTGAAGCCGTCGTTTTGGTTGTTCAGTTGCTGCACCCGGTCGCGCGACCATCCGGCATACCGCTCCGAGTTGGAGAGGGCCTGCTCACGCTGCGAGGCGTTGGGATAGAACCCGGCGTCGGTGGTCTCGAAACGGGTCCATTCGCCGCCGTTCAGGATGCTGTTGTCGTCCGTGGGCGGATAATAGTCGCACAGCGACACGCTGCCTTGTTCCCGGCGGGCGATGTACCACCGCTGGGTGTAATAATTCCCGGCAGCTTCGTCCATGTAGTCGGTGATCCACGAGGTCAGGTCGTAGTTGCTGAAGTCGAACAGCCCGGCCACATTCTCCGGGCCGCCCACCATGTCGAGCAGGAGCCGTCCGGCATCCTGTTCCGCAGCTTCGTACAAGTAGCTGTAATGGTCATACAGGTGGAATATCTCTTCCACTTTGCCGTTCATCAGGTCATGGAACGAGCTGGTCTGCAGCAGGGCGTCGCCGATATTCCCGATGCCAGCCGTGGCCAGCCCCACACCCATGTTGTACAAATTGTCGAGGTCGCTCTGCAGGTTTTCTTTCGTGAAGTTGCCCGGTATGCGGGCCAGGTCGTCCAGCATCCGCTGCCAGTCAATGTTTCCCAGTTCGCTGAGCCGCAGCAGAGAGGCGAACTCTTCCTTGATTTCGAGAAAAGCCACGTCGGAAAAAGTCAGCGTGCTGTTGGTCACGATGCTCTCGAACTGCATGCACAGGCTCTTGGTGTCGTCGCACACTTTCATCAGGTAGCTGCCCCAGTAGAGGGCTGTCTGCGGGGATTGCAGCATCATCTTGGCCACCACCCAGATCTTCGGTATGATTTTCCGGGCGACCATGTTGTAGATACGGCGGTAATAGTAGTTTTCCGTGCTGCTGCTCCAGATACCGAGTTCGGACAGGGCCTTGTGTTCAAGGAATTTCGACGAGAAGATGCCGGCGGCGGCGACCTCTGCGGCCGTATAGTGTTTGAGAATGTCATCCACTTGTTCACGGTAATAGCTCTCGGCGACCGTCTCCGTACCGAAGGCGGCGGCCATCGCCGCCACGGTGCGTGTGTCGTAGTTCACGCTGTAATACTGGGCGTGGACATGCTGCACGGTGGCGAGCGACAAGAGCATTAGTATGAACGACAGCCGTTTCATGGTCATTTATTGCTGATTGTTTTTATCCCTCTTTTTCAGATTCAACACATGCCCCGCCGCATTCACCTTCTGGGCGAAAGGCAGGGACTTGCTTATGCCGCTGGCATCCCAGTCGCGGCAGTAGGCTTCGATGGCTTCCTGGTGGCTGCAACGGAGTTCTTTCTTGTACAGTTTCAACGCTTCCTTCTCCGCGCGTTCGGTGGTGTAGGTCATATAGCATTCGTGCGGCTCCTCCACGCCGTACACGCCGCTGGTCGAACCACGTCGGATGAATACCTCGCGGAAGAAGCTGCGCCCTTCCTTGTTTTCCAACCTGTTGATGGTGAATATCTTCTTGCAGTCCACATCCGTCAGTCCAAGAATGGCCTTGATGCTGTCGAACCGCTCCTTGAACTTGCTCTGGTCGAGCAGCATCACCACATCGGAGTTGTTGATGATGGCTTCCTTTACTATCTCGCTGCCGATGATGTCCTGTATCTCCTGCGTCACCACACCCACCGAGGCCCAGAACTTTCTTGCGGTCTTGTACATGAACTTGATGTATTCGGCCATGAGCGGCGAGGCGATGGCCTTCCACGCTTCCTCTATCACAAGGACTTTCCGGTTCTTCTTGATGCGCATCTTCTGCAGGAACACGTCCATGATGATAAGCGTTACGATGGGAAACAGTTTCTTATTTTCCTTGATGGCATCTACTTCGAAGACGATGAACGTTTCCGAGAACAGGGTGGTGTCCACGTTCTCGTTCAATATTTTGTCGTAGTTGCCGCCTTTGTAGAACGGCTGTATCATGTAGGTATATTTGTCGTAGTCTATCTCCGTGATGTTGTTTTCCAAACAGATAAGTTCCAACCGTTCACAGGAGTATTCATAGAAGGTATTGAACGACAGCGAGTTTACTTTCAAGGCTTTCCGCCGTTCCTCCAGCAGGCGTATCTTGCTGTCCACCTTTTGTTCCAGTTCCGGCAGGTTCTCTGCATTCCATCTGCCTTTCCGCTTCTCGGCGGCAATCAGGGTCTTGCGCAGGGTCTCACGCTGCACGGGGTCGTAACCGTCGAAGCCGTGGAAGTAAGCGTCGTAATAGTCCGTCACCATCTGCTCTACGATGCGGAACTCCAGTTCCGTGATTTTCGTGTCCGACCCTTTCCATATCAGTAAAATCAAGTTTTTCAGGAAGTCTATCTTTTCGATATTCAGTTCTGCCTGTGTGATGTTGAAAGGGTTCATGGTGATGGGCTTTTCCTCTGTATAGCTGATGTACTTGCCGCCCAGATACTCGCATAATCCCTCGTATGAATTACCCGTATCAACCATCACCACGTCCGTGCCCTGCTCATGGAGCTGGCGCACCACGCTGTTCATGTGGAATTGATTTTCAATGACTTTTATCGCTGATAATCAGCTACATAAGAAAATAACGGTACAACTATCCGTTAAGGGAAAAGAGGGGGTGAAAAAGTTGCTTTGAGGGAGTGGAAGGATTAGAAAAGGCATGTGTTTTAATGAAAGATTTAACAATAATTTAACAGATAATAAGCATTTTTGTCATTAGAGACTAAGAGAAAAAATACAAAATCTCGACTGAATACGCTGTATGTCAGCGAAAATGCGTAACTTTGTGCTATGAGTGGAACTGAATTTTTGTTTATATTGGCTTTCGGAATAGTCATCATAAGTGGACTGGTCGCAGTAAAGCTCAAATATGACAACCGGAAGAAATGGTGGTTGCCGTTGGCAATCGGCGGCGGAATTGCTGTTATCATTATAGCCTTTATTATTTGGGTAATAATTGATTTTATCAGTACTCCTCTTTGCGTGTACTTTACATTTTTTGTTTATCCCTATAAAAATCCGAGGTTGTAACTGAGTGGTACGAGCAACTCACGCATCAAGATTATCGTGGCTACGGAAGTTACTCCCATGGCTCAAATAGACTGGGATAGATTCGGTTGAAAATCCAGCTACCGACAAATTCTGCCCCCCACTTTGCGGTTCTCACTCACATTCAAGACAACCTTGACAAACGCCTATCTCCCGACAAGTTCAACGAAGTTCTCGAAATTATCATGAAAGGGATTTAACGCTATCGGTAGTTGTCAAGGAATTATCTTTTACCATTATAAATCAGGCTCTTGATAGCTTGAAGAACCAATGACGGTACAAAAGACCGTAAAACCACACTTTTAGAAGGAACTTTTTCGTCCATATCTATCATTCTCCATATCAAAATGTGTGATAATCGGATAATTTACATATGCAAAGTGCAGAAATTGGCTCAAACATAAGAGTTTGCCAAGAAAAATTAGTAATTTTGTACTCGGATTGAGGTAACTCTGTCCAAGACGTATGGGATTAAAAGAAGCGTTATGCTTATCTTGTAGAACGGAAACCTGAGAAATTTCAAAAACAAGTCTGATGAGAAAGTGCGGGTGGATGCCTGTGTTATGCGCAGGCTTCCATTCCCGTTTTTCCAGACTTAGGGTTTTCTCAGGACCTCAACATTAGAAAAACGGGATGGAAGCTGCGCAATATTTATATCAAGTATTGCCTTCTACTCTTAATCCCTTTTTCTCCACAAATATATAACGGGCAATAAATGATGGAATATAAATCAAATCAGCATAGACAAATGGCTAAAGTCAAAAACATCCTTTCACAAATATTCTTTCCCAAAAGGCTAGAATCATCCTCCCACGAATCGTATTCCGGTTCATGCGGAGATCATGCTCAATGGAGCCTGAATCCGGAAAACGGAGAACTCCGCATCACCGGCACAGGCCCCCTTTACGATTTCTTCGGCGAAAAAGAAGTTCCGTGGGAAAGCCATCTGAACCATATCCGGAAAGTGGTCGTCGCCCACGGTATCACTTACATCGGCTTCCAGGCCTTCAGTTACTGCAAGTCGCTGTCGAGTGTCCAACTTCCGGACACACTGACAGGCATAGGACAGCACGCCTTCGCCTATTGTAAAAGTCTGACCTCCGTTCTTCTGCCCGAAGGAGTGAAACACATCAAGGACTACGCTTTTGCGCATTGCTACCACTTGCAGAAACTCACCCTGCCCGCCACACTCAAAAGTATAGGTAAAGCCGCTTTCTGCTCTTGCCACGGCCTTACCCGCATATCCATACCCGACAATGCCATCCTGCTGGGAAGCCAAGTGTTTGCCGATTGTAAAAGCCTGACGGAAGTAAAGCTCCCCGAGGGACTGCTGCAACTCAAAAGCAACAGTTTTACCGGCTGTATTTCCCTCCCTTCTGTCTCGCTGCCCTCCTCCGTGGTCTATCTCGGCAATTCCGCATTCGAAGGATGCAACGGCTTTACACGTATCGACATTCCGGACAAAATCGTCCATATCGGCGACCGCGTTTTCGCCGACTGCCATGCGTTGGAACAAATAACCATTCCTTCCTCCGTACATCATTTAGGCAAACACATATTCTCAGGCTGCCGCTCGCTAAAGACTCTGACCGTCCCTTTTCCGGCCTGCGGCACTCCGGCCACCTTCTCCAACTTCGGCGAACTCTTCGGGACTACCCCCGACATCGAGATGCGGAAAATAAGCCAGGATAACGAAACGGGAAAGGAAACAAACTATTACCTTCCCCACAGCCTTTCCGTCCTGCGTATATTGGAGGGATGCGAAGTCATTCCGTCCAAATGCCTCATGAATTGCTTCGTACTGAAAGAACTCCACCTTCCGTCTTCACTTTATATGATGGGCGAAAAAGCCGTTTACGGCTGTGCCGGCCTGAAAACCATTTATTGCCAAGCTGCGGAACCGGCCTCCATCCATGCCGACACCTTCGGAGGCATCAGGTTCAACGTTTGCCGGCTCCACGTCCCGCAAGGTTCTACAGAGAAATACAAACTAGACAAGCACTGGAAATACTTCTCACAAATAGAAGAATACGGAACAACCTTACAGGCGATGAACCGGAGTTGAATCTGTGTCTATCTTTTTCCTTTCGTCCAGACCCGTAAAAAGGAGAAACATAGACCATCTTCCATACTACTGATTTTCAATCAAATAACAACATAAAATTTGTCTCAGCAGAACAGAAAATATTTCTGCGCCGAATGAAAAATCATTTGGCTGAGATTGAAAAATCAATCTCAGCCAAACGTTTTTACGACCTCCTGACGTTCGTACGGGAACCTCTTGCGCCCTGTTTTTTGTAAAGAATTAGACTATCATGCAGTTTTTTCCGTTCCGCAAAGTAGCAAGCCTCGCATATTTTCCTTACTTTTGCACGAAATAGGCTGTATCTCGGCAATCTGAAGCCAGCTTCACGGCATTCGGTTTGTCCTGTCTTTGCCTGTAAACAACAAGAGAAAATGAAAAAGCAAGAACTCTATGACCGCGTCATTGCTTATTTTGAACAAGCAATCCCCGTGGCTGAAACCGAACTGCACTACCACGACCCGTTCCAACTGTTGGTAGCAGTCATACTTTCCGCCCAATGTACGGACAAACGGGTCAACATGATTACCCCTCCGCTCTTCCGCGACTACCCCACTCCGGAAGCCATGGCCGCCACCACGCCGGAAACCATTTATGAATATATCCGTAGCGTGAGTTATCCCAACAACAAAGCCAAGCATCTGGTAGGGATGGCGCGCATGCTGGTGGAAAACTACCACAGCGAGGTTCCTTCCGATTTGGATGAGTTGGTCAAGCTGCCCGGCGTAGGACGTAAGACGGCCAATGTCATCCAAGCCGTCGTGTTTGAAAAAGCCGCCATGGCCGTAGACACTCATGTGTTCCGCGTGAGCCACCGCATCGGACTCGTCCCGGACACTTGTACCACGCCTTACAGCGTGGAAAAGCAACTGGTACGCTATTTCCCCGACCCCATTATCCCCAAAGCCCACCACTGGCTCATCCTGCACGGACGCTATACCTGCACGGCACGTACGCCTAAATGCGAGGCCTGCGGACTGAAAATGATATGCCGACATTACCTGCGTACCCACGGAGCGGCACGCCCTTCCGCCCAACCGTAAACAATCCGTGGCACGACGGGCGGAAATACTGCGTGAAAACGTAGCCCGTCCTCTGCAAATAAAGGGTCGGCTTTCTTGCAAATATGGACGGAAAAGTATAATTTTGCAGTGCTGTAAAAGCATTATATTAAGAAGGAAACGACAGAAAACCTTTAAATAAAGATTTAAAATTATGACTATTGACAATTACAAGTTTGCCGGCAAGAAGGCAATCGTACGTGTGGACTTCAATGTCCCCTTGGATGAGAACGGTAAGATTACAGACGATACCCGTATTCGCGGAGCATTGCCTACGCTGAAGAAAATCCTCGCCGACGGCGGTGCGCTCATCATGATGAGCCACATGGGCAAGCCGAAAGGCAAAGTGAACCCGAAGTTTTCTTTGAGCCAGATTGTAGACGCCGTTTCAGAGAAATTGGGCGTAGCCGTAAAATTCGCTCCCGATTGCGCCAAGGCCGCTGACGCTGCCGCAGCATTGAAACCGGGCGAAGTGCTGTTGTTGGAAAACCTCCGCTTCTATCCTGAGGAAGAAGGCAAACCTGTAGGCATCGACAAGGAAGACCCTGCTTACGAAGATGCCAAAAAGGCCATGAAGGCTTCTCAGAAAGAGTTTGCCAAGACATTGGCTTCATACGCAGACTGCTACGTAAACGACGCGTTCGGAACGGCTCACCGCAAACATGCCTCTACGGCTGTCATCGCCGACTATTTCGATGCCGACAACAAGATGCTCGGCTATCTGATGGAGAAAGAAGTGAACGCTGTAGACAACGTATTGAGCAACATCAAACGTCCGTTCACGGCCATCATGGGCGGCTCTAAGGTTTCTACCAAAATCGGTATCATCGAAAACCTGATGGACAAGGTGGACAACCTGATTCTGTGCGGCGGTATGACTTATACTTTTGCCAAAGCCCAGGGCGGCAAGATCGGTAACTCTATCTGCGAAGACGACAAATTGCAGTTGGCTCTCGATATCATCGAAAAGGCGAAGGCCAAAGGCGTAAACCTCGTATTGGGTACGGATTGCGTGGCTGCCGACGCTTTTGCCAATGACGCACATACACAAGTGGTTCCGGCTAACGACATTCCCGAAGGCTGGGAAGGTCTGGACGCAGGTCCGGCTACTCAGAAAGCTTTTGCCGAAGCCATCAAGGGAGCCAAGACGATTCTGTGGAACGGTCCTGCCGGCGTATTCGAATTCGATAACTTCACAGCCGGTTCGCGCGCCATTGCCGAGGCCATTGCCGAAGCTACCAAAAACGGTGCATTCTCACTCATCGGTGGTGGTGATTCCGTAGCATGTATCAACAAATTCGGCATGGCCGACCAGGTTTCTTACATTTCTACGGGCGGCGGTGCTCTGCTCGAAGCCATCGAAGGCAAAATCCTCCCGGGTATCGCAGCCATCAAAGGTTAATCCGTCCCGGCGGACATTCTGAAATACGAAGGGCGACTTGTGCATACGGGTTGCCCTTCTTCATTCCAAAACTCCATGAAGAAGTTAATTCCCCTACTCCTCTTGTTAGGTATCGTTTGCGGATGCCACTCCGGACAGAACGATACGGCTACCTCACAGACCGAGAAAACGCGTCAAGATTCCTTAGCCCTTAAGGTGGCCTTGATGCCGACCTTGGACTGCCTGCCGTTCTACTATGCCCAGCGGTGCGGACTGTTCAAAGAATTAGGTCTGGACATTCGCCTGCAAACGTTCAATGCCCAAATGGACTGTGATACGGCTTTCGCCCGCAGACACGTGGACGTGTCCTACACGGACCTGATTCGTGCGGCATGGATGCAAAGCAAAGGCACCGGCCTGTACGTATTCATGCAGGCGGACGGACATCATGAATTGTTGACGGCCAAAAGCAGACGCATACGACAGACCAAGCATCTAAAGGAACGGATGGTGGCCATGGCCCGCCACTCGGTGACGGACCTGTTGTTAGATACGGTCGTCGGGCAGGCACGTCTGGAACCGTCCACGGTCTACCATCCCCAAATCAACGACATCCGGCTCCGGTACGACATGCTGAACAATGCCACGATAGATGCGGCTTTCCTTCCCGAACCGTATATCACACAAGCCAAGCTGAAAGGCCATAGGAGCATCTACGACAGCCGGAAGCCACACATACGGCTCATGGCTTTCATGGTATCGTCCGACGTTGTGACCGACAAAAGGAAATCGGAACAAATGCGCTTGCTGCTGCAAGGCTACAACAAAGCCGTGGAACAAATCAACCGTAAGGAACAAACGGACAGCATACGGAACATCCTGCTCGGCTACCCTGTAGAACCGGAAACGATAGATTCCCTGAAAATACCGGCTTATCCTCAAGCCCAAAAGGCGGAAAAAGGCAACGTGGCCACAGCTCTCCGTTTCTTGACTTACCGACATTTGATTACGCCAGAATATACGGGCGACACGCTCATCCACACACCATTCATCCCTTAAACTTATGGATAGGAAAAGCTTTGAACTTCTTTATCAAGATGCCGTAGAGGCACTCACCTCACGCCGCATGCACGACGCCCTGAACTGTATCCGGGGGATTTTGTTCAATACCGAGAATCCGGAACTGAACCGTGAACTGGAATCCGTACAACAGGACTATGGCATGATGCTCACGTTCATATCACAGGGAGGCACGGACCCTCAACAGGCCCTTGTCCACCGCAACCTGACCCACCGAGCGTTCACGTTGCTCGACAAGTCCGCACGGCTCTACCATGTCCGTTACGAAAACGACCTGTACGCGGAAACGTACAATCGCTGTGATGCCGACCAGACGGCCTCTTTCGACCAATGGCTCGAAACGGCCGATTTATTACGGGAAAAATTATCAGAGGAGCGCGGGAAGACCTCTACGGGAGAAGCTGAGGAGAACAGTTTCTACAACGCATACGACAGGCTGTTCGAGCATATCTGGACCGCCCCTCTTTTCCATGCAGCCGACGCGGAGAAACTGAAAAATTTCATAGAGAAGCAGGAAACCGACGAACAAGCCTTGCTCGTCAGTGCCGTCATGCTGAACATACAACGATATTTCGACCCGCAAAAATACCGCCTGTTGCTTCATTTCTGCCGGACGGAACATACAAAAGTCCGCGCACGGGCCATGACGGCCGCCGTGTGGACCTACATGCAATACGAAAAGCGCTTTGTCTACTATCCCGACCTCTCGGACGGACTATCATTGCTGGCACAGGACGAACACCTCAAAGGGGAACTCATCCTCCTGCAACAGCAATTCCTGCTCAGTCTGGAAACGGCTAAGGCCGAAAGGAAATTGCAAAATGAAATCTTTCCCGATTTACTCAGAAGCCGGAACTACCAACGCAATAAAATGGGATTCGAGCAAATGGAGGAAGATTTGGCGAAGGCCTTGCGTGGAGAACCGAATGCGGAATGGGAAAAGATGCGGGGCAACAAACAGTTGGCCGACAACATGAAAGAAATCATTGCCATGGGCAAGGAAGGGATAGACATCAACTTGGGAACCTTCTCCGCGCTCAAAGGCTTCTCGTTCTTCCAATCCGTCGCACACTGGTTCACGCCATTCAACAGACGGCGGCCGGAAGTGAAAAGCATCTTCCCTCCGGGTATACGGCATAATCCGATACAGATGCTTATGGAGGCCGGTAACTTCTGCGAATCGGACAAATATTCGCTTTGCATGATGCTCAACCAAATAGCCCCTTCGCAACGGGATATGATGATTTCCCAAATCGGCTCACAGATAGAAGGCAACGAAGAAGGTCTCCGGGATGTAGCCAAGGAAAGCATGAACATCGGTTCCGTCTACCGTAGCTATTTGCAGGATTTGTACCGTTTCTTTAAACTTCATCCGCGTAAGACACAATTCGACGACCCGTTCAAAAGAGACCAGTTGTTCACCCGTTATACGGTATTGGAAAGCATGTTGAAAACACCGGCTTACTTGCGCGAGATGGCCTCATTCCTTATGAAAAGGGAATATTACCAGGATGCCATTGCCTACATGGAAGAGGCACTCAAACACGAAACGGCAGATGCCGAAACGCTACAAAGAGTGGCCTTTTGCTATCAGCATACCGACCGGCCGAGCAAGGCCATATACTATTATCAGCAAGCCGACCTGTTGAGTCCGGACAACGAATGGATTCTGAAACAAATGTATCTGTGTTATTCCGCCTTGGGACGCTATGAGCAGGAACTCGACTGCCTGAAGAGCTTGGAAGAGATGAACCCAGGCGACACCCGCCTGATTTCGGAAATCGGATTATGCCTGATGCAGCTCGAACGCTACGAAGAAGCCGCCCAACGTTTTTATGAATTGGAATACAAAGGGGAAAGGGTGGTACCGTCGTGGAGAGCCATCGCCTGGTGCAACTTCAAGATGGGACGTCTGGAACAGGCAGACAAGTACTACCGGAAAATACTGCAACAAGATAAGGTGACATGGGAAGACTATCTCAATGCCGGACATACGGCATGGTGCCTGAAACAAACGACGGAAGCCATCCCCCATTACCGGAACTACCTCCAACTCTACCGCAGCAAAAGGAAGGATGCGACACAGCCTTTGCTATCCCCCTTTGACGAAGACCGGAAAGAATTGCTCCTACACGGATTGAACGATTTGGACATCAGCCTGATGCGGGACATTCTCCAACCGGAACCGGAAAGCTGAATGTAAAAATCAAATCAGGGGAATGAGAAGATGGTAGAACCATCCCATAAAGCGGCGTCCGAAAGAGCGCCGCTTTTTCCAATTCTCCGGAGTGAGTAACGTAGAATGGTATTTGTCTGCCTCGAAAATAGACTGTAATTCGCGAGTCGTACAGGAATCGACGATAAAAGCGTTCACTTCATAGTCGAACTTCAAGCTCCTGCTATTCAGATTGGCCGACCCCACCGTACAAAACGTACTGTCTACCATCATGACTTTCGAGTGGTGGAACCCGTCTTCATAATAATAAATGTCGGCCCCTCGCTTCATCAACCTTTTGGCATGGTAAGCCGCCACATCGGGCATGACGGGAACGTCACATTTGGTAGACAACATGACCTCAAGCTTCACTCCGCGCTTCAACGCACGATATAAGGCCTTCTTCACACTGGGCACCAAAGTAAAATAAGGGTTTACAATCTGTATCCGTTTTTGCGCATTGTCGATTGCGTCTATATAACTCCTGCGGATAATAGCCGGACTCCTCTTCGGCTCACGATTAGCCACACCCAAAAGAACGCCGGAAGAATCCGCGCAGTCCGTCTCTTTCAATCCCCGGAAGTCGGTCTGGAAGGCCAGACTGTCCGTCTGGTATTCCAAACTGTCTATCTTGTCGCCGGTACAACGCTCCCACATCTCACAAAATATACGTCGGTAGAGAGGCACACAATCACCTTCCAGACGCATGTGCATATCCCTCCATTTACCGAACTCCGGACGGCCATGGATATAATAGTCGGCCACATTCATTCCTCCGGTGTACACCACCTTATCGTCGATAACCACAATTTTGCGATGGTCACGATGTAAGGCATGGTTCACCCAAGGAAACACGATGGGATCGAATACGACTACTTCAAAATGACGGCTCTTTAATTGCCTTAGATGTCTTTTCCGCAAGGGACGGTCGTTGCTGACATTACCAAAATCATCGTAAATCACCCTGACCTTAACCCCTTCGCGTACTTTTTTATCCAATAAGGTAAACAACGCTTTTCCGATAGAATGACTACGGAAATTGAAATATTCCAGATAAATATAATGACGAGCCTGCTCTATGGCTTTGAACATGTCTTCAAACTTTTCCGCACCGCTCGGTAACAACGTCACGCGGTTGTGGGGCGTAAACAACACACCGTTTTCCTTTAAATCCTCTACCGTAAGAGAATCGCTCAGGCTTGCCTGTGCCATAGACACAAGCCCTATCGACAGCAAAACGCCACAGAATATGACACGCCACTTACTCATAATCGCTTCCTCGCCTCGAACCGAGCCGAGGCATTCTATCCTTTTTTTATGAAATTCATACCGTTACCCGCCCGTCAGAACATACAACTGAAGTGGTCTACCACCCCCAACAAATGACGGTCTTCATCCACAACCAAAACCGTATGTATCTTGTTATTGTGCATAATATCTTGAATCTTGGCAATCTTGGTATCCGGCGACACGCATTTCGGCGTACGCGTCATCACCTGCTCCACCGGGACGTTAAAGAACTTATCCTGCAAACTTTCCATAGCACGCCGCACATCGCCGTCCGTTATCAATCCGACAACCTTACCATCCACTTGCGCCACACATAATCCCAACTTTCCCTTGCTCACATGGATAATGGCCTCGCCCAACTTCATTCCGGGAGGTATGACCGGCAAGTCGTTGCTGCGCATCACGTCATGCGCCGTGGTCAAGAGACGCTTGCCCAACGTCCCGCCGGGATGGAACTGTGCAAAATCCTTAGCCTGAAAATGACGCATCTCGATGAGCGCACAGGCCAAAGCATCACCCATGGCCAAAGTAGCCGTAGTGGAAGACGTCGGTGCCAAATTCAAAGGACAAGCCTCGTGGCTGACCTTGACCACCAAATGACACGTGGAATACTTGGCCAACAAAGAATCGGGATTTCCGGAAATACCAATCAAAGGAATATGATGTTCCAATAAATAAGGAATGAAACGAAGGAGTTCGTCGGTCTGGCCGGAGTTGGAAATAGCTATGACGACATCATCGGGCGTCATCACCCCCAAATCGCCATGGAAGACATCCAACGGATTGATGAAAAAAGCCGGTGTTCCCGTACTTGACAACGTAGCGGCCATCTTGGCACCGATATGCCCGCTCTTGCCCACTCCTGTTATAATTACCTTTCCGGTACAACGGAGCATCAAATCCACCGCTGCGTCGAAATGTTCATCCAACTGAGGTATCAAATCCAAAATGGCCTGGGCTTCGTCGCGGAAGCACTTGACGGCAATATCTTTCACTGGGCTCATAGCAATGATGCAATTACGGTTTCCAAATCTTTCAGATACAACATATTCGGGCCGTCGCTCATGGCTTTCTCCGGATCGGGATGCGTCTCGAAGAAATATCCGTTCGCACCGAACGCTTTCGCCGCCAAGGCCATGGCCGGCACGAACTCACGGTTTCCGCCAGTCTTTCCGCCTGCCGCACCGGGACGTTGTACGGAGTGCGTACAGTCCATGACCACACGGGGCACAAAGGCTTTCATATCCGGAATATTACGGAAATCCACCACCAAGTTATTGTAACCGTAAATATTACCACGCTCGGTCAGCCAAATTTCCTTTGCTCCGCTCTCCTGCGCTTTTTCCACGGGGTATTTCATGTCAAGTCCCGACAGGAATTGAGCTTTCTTGATGTTGACAATCTTACCGGTACGGGCTACCGCCACCAACAAATCGGTCTGACGACACAAAAAGGCCGGTATCTGTAAGACATCCACCACTTCGCCCACCGGAGCGGCCTGAAAACTTTCATGAATGTCCGTCAGAAGTTTAAGACCGTACTTCTCACGCACGTCACCTAACATCTGCAAACCCTTCTCCAATCCGGGGCCCCGATAAGAATGCACCGAAGTACGGTTGGCTTTATCAAAAGAAGCCTTAAAGTAAATCTCTATATTAAATTTCTGCTTTATCCGAACCAGCTCGCACGCCACCTCGTCCAACAAATCAGCGGATTCAATCACACACGGACCGGCTATAAATATAGGGGTCATGACAATCTGTTTTAATAATATAATGTGCAAAGGTACACAAAAAAAGAAGAAATACCACGCCAGACTTGGCAAATACCGGTTAAAATCGTACTTTTGAAAAACCTATACCTACAAAAAGAACAATAAAATAAAAACAAAAAACGACCATGCACAAGAAAAATATCTTCTGGTTACTGAGCATATATATGCTAATGTGTGCACCGGTTTCTGCACAAGTGCTGTTTGAAAAGGATTGCCAGACGGAAATTTTCGTAGGCAAAGAAGAGAAAGAAGTAGTACACACCGCATTGGAAATCCTGCAAAAGGACGTGAAGAACGTATTCGATGCCCGACTGGTTCCCGCCTCTGCTCCGGGACATGACATAGAAATCGTGGCCGGAACGGTCGACAATCCGGAAATGCAGGCTTACCTGAAAAGAAATGAAGTAGACCTCCCTCCCATCATGGGGCAATGGGAAGCATTCCAAATTCGCAAGTTAGGCAAAAAGCAAGTTCTCGTCACCGGAAGCGATGCTCGAGGGTTGGCCTACGGCCTTTTGGAAATTTCACGCATGATAGGCGTTTCGCCGTGGGAATGGTGGGCGGACGTGACTCCCGACAAGCGCGACCGTTTCCTTGTCTCCGAAATCAAAGAGGGTCAACAAGCCCCTTCCGTGCAGTTCCGAGGTATCTTCCTCAACGACGAAGACTGGGGACTGACACCGTGGTCTACAAAGAACTTCGAACCGGAGGCTCAAACCCAATATCCGGTCAAAGGACGTTTCAAAGGACAAGTCGGCCCGAAAACATACGCCAAAGTCTTCGAATTGCTTCTTCGGCTACGTGCCAACACAATTTGGCCTGCCATGCACGAAGTGACCATGCCTTTCTATTTCGTAGAAGGCAATCGAAAAATGGCGGAACGCTATGGCATAGTGGTCAGCACATCTCACTGCGAACCCATGATGCGTAACTCGGCTACGGAATGGGACTTAGCCGGAAAAGGCGACTACAATTTTCTCAAGAACCGCCAGGCCGTAGTAGATTACTGGACAGACCGGCTCAAAGAACTGGGACATTCGGATAATATCTTCACGATGGGCATGCGGGGCAAACATGACGGAAGGATGATTGGTGTAAAGAATACCCATGAATACAAAGATGCCCTGAATGCTGTGTTGCAAGTACAAGACAGCCTGCTCCGACAGTACATTCATCCGGACAGTAAAAAGATTCCGCAACAGTTCGTCCCCTACAAAGAAGTATTGGACGTGTACCGGGCCGGATTGGAAGTGCCTGACCACATCACCTTGGTATGGCCGGACGACAACTTCGGCTACATTCGTCACTTTCCCGATGAGAAAGAAAGAAAACGCACGGGCGGAAACGGCGTATACTACCACACTTCATACTGGGGTGAGCCTCACGACTTCCTTTGGCTCGGTATCGTACAGCCCTCATTGATGTATCAACAGATGAAAACGGCTTACGACCGGAATATGCGCAAGATATGGGTGCTCAACGTCGGAGACATCAAGCCGTCCGAATACCTGACCGAGTTCTTCCTCGATATGGCTTGGGACATCAACCTTTCCGGGTGTAAGAGCGGAAGCGGAGTTGTGTTCTCCCATCTGGGCAACTGGCTGAACCAAACGTTCGGAAAGAAAACGGGAAAGGAACTCTTACCCCTCATGAAAGATTTCTACTTGCTCTCCCACATCCGCAAACCGGAATTCATGGGCAATACGCGGACATACGACAAGCGGCACGAACAAATCGCCGACCTGCCATGGTCCACGGAGGAAATCAACGAACGCCTCGAACAATTCAAAAAACTATCAGACCGGGTGGAAAAATTGTATGCAACCGTTCCGTCCAACCGCAAAGATGCTTATTTCGAAATGATCCAGTATCCCGTACAAGCCTCGAACGAAATGAACAAAAAGATGCTCTATGCACAGTTTGCCCGCCACACCCCGTCCGACAGCGCTTCTTTATGGAAGAAGTCCGACGCGGCATACGACAGCATCGTTTCCCTGACCCGGCGGTTCAACTCCCTGCTCGACGGCAAATGGAACCACATCATCAGCACTGCCCCTCGCGGACTGATCGTATTCGACAAGGTCAAGCGCACTGCATCATCCACGGCCTTAGTGTCCTCCCCTGCCCCGCTACAGTTGTGGAACGGCACGGAACATGATGCCGTGACAGGTCAGCATACCGTCATCGACGGTCTGGGACATTCCGGGAAAGCCATCTACTTGGGTAAGGGTGGAACAGTGGAATACGAATACCGAAACTTCCGGAAAGACAGCCTGACCGTAGAGGTATGCCTCGTACCGACCCATGCCGTAGAAGGCGGCAAACTACGTTTCGCCGTCTCCACGGATGACCGTGAGCCACAGGTGTTCGACTGCGAAACCGCAGAATACAGTGAAGAATGGAAAGTCAACATCTTGCGGGCACAAGCCGTCAAAACCGCCCGCTTCCCCTCCGGCAGCAGAAAAGGACGCATCAAGATTACGGCATTGGACGAAGGAGTGGTCATTGACCAAATACGACTAAGATAATTTTAGGATAGAACTGCAAATGTTATTTCAGGCGTATGTGTAGCAAAGATAACTAACTGCACATACGCCCCATTATTAAAGCATTTGTCCGGTTCTTTCTTGAACACATTGTGCAGTTTCCGACTACATAGTTACGGTCTCTTCTTGTGTAGGTTGGCTCATATCTCCAACGGCACGATCCGGTAACGGTTGCCCTTTTCCGTGTGCCTCCGTTCCACGCCTGCGGCCACGAGGGCGCGGCTGAATTCCTGCATGCTGATGCCCGTGAGCGTGCCCGGCTGACGCTTGCGCAACAGGGCGATGAGCTCGGGAAGGGAAACGGACAGGGCCTCTTCGTCCGGACGGGCGGCACGGAAGTGGCGGGCAAAAGCCTCTTCCGCCGGACAAGTACGGTAGAAGGCCACGTTGGCATGTTGGATTTCCGCTTCTTCCCCCGCCGTGAACCAGTAACGCTCGCCGCCGAGGAGCATGGCTTTTAGTTGGGCGTAGATTTGGGCATGTTCGATGTCCGTGCTGTCGATGGGGCGCTCCACCTCCACGCAGAGGAAACGGCGGCTGCCCGAAGGGTCGGAGAGCAGTTCATGGCTGTTGGACGTGGCGATGAAGGAGGCGATGCGCGGCAAGCGTAGCGTGTCGCG
>ENA-UEOZ01000427-UEOZ01000427.1-human-gut-metagenome-genome-assembly--contig:-NODE-427-length-29276-cov-120.563718_pt1 | contig 29276 bp, 28 predicted proteins | sample MGYA00242898_ERZ507912 | MGnify/ENA primary metagenome ERZ507912 (study PRJEB26167, sample SAMN06115410) | human gut metagenome | host: Homo sapiens | place: China:Chongqing | collected 2016-04-27... | reverse complement strand
TCTTCTGTTTCCTTTGCTTCCGCATTATACAAGCCGCAAGTTTTAGAGCCACCAAATACCTTTTGGAATGTCTCTAAAGATTTCTTCAAGATAGAGCCCTCGTGCACAATATAGAGTAATCTGTCTGGGTTGAAATTGAGCGCATCAAATGCTGCCAGATATGTTTTTCCGGAACCTGTAGCAGAAATCACCAAAGCCCTCTCCTGTCCGATGGCACGGTAACGATTCAATTCACGAAGTGCTTTACGCTGCATATAGTTAGGCTTGATATCGGAATTCGCCATATCGTAATCCATATCCCAACGCTCTATCGCAAAACTGAGTTTTGTAGAGTAATCCTTGATTCTATCCTGTGATAATTCATAAGTCTGGTTCCAAAGATTTTCAAACTCATTCATTGCATCAAGATAAGCCTCGGTATCACGGTCGCAGTTTACAACCAAATCCCACTCTATGTTTTTCAACAAAGCATAGCGGGTGATATTAGATGACCCAACAATCATCTCGATTCCATCTTCCATCTCGAAGAGATAGCCCTTGGAGTGGAATCCATTGGTAGAATAGTTTTTCTCATCGTGGAAGCATTCGTCATCCAGATGGCATTCAAAATTGGGATATCGGGTCAGGCTCATGAAAAAGTTCAAAGATTCCACATCCGTGAAGTTCTGATAGGTAGAAGTGATGATTCTTCCTTTGGCTCCACGTTCTACAGCAGCCTTGATGTCCTTAGACAGGAGTACCAAGCCGGCTTTCTTGATAAAGCTGACCGAGAAATCAAATGCCTTGCAGCGACGCAAGTTCATCTGAATGGTTGACAAGAAGGTTGTCTCTGTATAATTTGTTAAGAATCTCGATTTCATAAGCCTTGTATTTTATTTCAAATGCAAAAGTACAAAAAAGATTCCACTTACGTTACTTTTCTCATACTTTTTTTTCAGAATATTGGCTATACACAGCTATTAGGAATGCTAACATATATTGTTATAGGAGGCCAAAATAAAACTGTCACAACTGTAATGTAACGCTTTTAGTACAAGTAAATCCTAACGATTAAAAGTATATATTACTGGCTATCAATACTTTAAATCTAGTGACCCTGCGTTTTACAGGGTCACTAGAATAGGTAGGTCTGGCTAATTTACTGTATCTACCAGTTGGCTGTCTCTACCCATACGCAGCGTTTCGCTGCATCATGTGGATTAACACTCTGGTTTACAGCTATATACTCTTTTTTAGTCCTATGCATCAAATGCTTGATTATGCTTGTCACGATTAGCTGTGGCTTGAGAATAATGATAGCAGCGAAAAAACAAAAAAAGTCAGGTCTAGCGACGCTGCGAAACGCAGCATTGCTAAACCTAACCTAACTCTTTTGCTTGCTTTCATTACTTTTCCTTAACTCACATGCAGTTCATTACTCCGAGCGACGTACCAATGGCTGTAGTCAATACAAAAGTTACTTACCTGCGTTCTTACCATTCCGTGGAGTGCACTTTACTTTACGATACTTAATGTTCCCTGTCCATTTTTTTAGTGAGTAGTGAGTAGCGAGCAATGAAGGAATGGTAAGTAACTCTTGGCTTTCTAAAAAATCAGAGGGGGACGATTTCTCTGAATGACGGTGCAAAGGTACAACTTTTCTCGGATACCACCAAAAAACACCCTGCACAGTTCTGTTAAACGGAATTAACATTTGCGACGGATTCAGTTAAAAATAAAAACTCATAGATCTTTGGGTGAGAAAACTATGAGATGATACCAGGAACTCTATGAGATGATATCTGGAAAAGCTTAGTGCGTTTTTGCTCTCATTTTACTCAAAAACGTTACAGTTACAGTTGTGACAGTTTTTTTTCGAAGGGGGTACCCCGTTTTTTGCAAGTTTCAATCTGTAAGTAGTATATAATAACTTATATATATAATATATAAGTTCCTTCTATATAACGAAAGAAAGAGGGGTGCGAGAAAAACTGTCACAACCGTAACGTAACGCTTTTTGCCTCACCAAGCGTTCATCGAGAAATCGCACAGAGGGCAACAGAATGTCTATTTATTTCACACAAAGATAGTCGTACAACTAAAGGGTATACAGTCGTACAACTAAAGGGTATACACTCGTACGACTAAAGGGTATACAGTCGTACGACTAAGAGGTGTATACTCGTACGACTATTCAGGTTGTAGTTGTACGCTTTAAAGGTGTTGCCACTAGGCTCAGCAGACGTGCTGACTGCAGTCAGCAGACCTGGCTACTAGGCTCAGCAGGTCTGCTGAGCCTAGTAGCAACAGTCAAGAAGATACCTTCCCGAACCCCGAAAGAGACCTTTTTGAACCCCGAAAGAGATATACTTGAGCCCTAAAAGAGACGTACTTGCAACCACGAAGAGACGTTCTTGCAACCAAGAAGCCCTACGCTTTATCAAGGAAAAAACAACTCATAATTGGTGCTTCTGCCACCCTCTCCTGTGGGTCTCAATATACCCTTGGCTATCAAATCCTTGATGTCACGATTGGCCGTGTCCTGAGAACAATGATTTATCTTATACCATTTGGAGGAATTCAACTTGCCTTCAAAACCATCAAAAAGCATGTTGAGAACCTTACGCTGACGCTCGTTGATGGAAACCGTGCGATGCGCATCCCAAAACCTGGACTTGCGCAATACTCCTTCTGTTTTTGCAAAAGCAGCTTCCAGCGCTAACTTCAATGTCTGCAAAAACCACTGAATCCAAGGCGTCACATCAAGAGCACCCTTCTGAGCCTGCTCCAGATATTGATAATAATCTTTACGATGATTCAGAATCTCAGAAGAAAGACTATAGTAATGCTGGGAGGTATAATCGGCACGAGACAACGAACCTCTGTCTTACAAGAACGCAATGGTCAAACCCGCCATCACGATGCTTACCATCGACATCAGTTTTATCAAAATATTTAACGATGGACCCGATGTATCCTTAAACGGATCGCCCACCGTATCGCCCACTATCGTGGCCTTGTGGTTCTCGCTACCCTTGCCGCCAAAACTGCCCTCTTCTATCATCTTCTTCGCATTATCCCATGCGCCTCCAGAATTTGACATGAATACGGCTAGCGTGAATCCGGCAGCCAGACCGCCCGTAAGAAGTCCCAATACGCCGGCTACACCCAAAACCAAACCTACTACAATAGGAATAATAATGGCCAGCAACGATGGGACAATCATCTCGCGCTGAGCACTACGGGTACTAATCTCCACACATCTTCCGTAATCAGGCACAGCCTGCCCCTAAAGGATTCCCTTGATTTCCCTGAACTGGCGGCGAACCTCCCGAACCATGGATTCAGCAGCTCTGCCCACGGCTCCCATCGTCAATCCGCAGAAAAGGAAGGCAGCCATCGCTCCCAGGAAGGCACCTACCAATACCTTCGGATTAATGAGATTCACCTGGAAGAAATTGATGAAATCGATGGTGGTGGCACTCGTAGGATCAAAGAGATTTCCGGCAGCATCCATATACTGCTTGCCATTCTCCACGGCTCGAATCATAGCTATCTTAATCTCCTCGATATAAGAGGCAAGAAGTGCCAATGCCGTGAGAGCGGCTGAACCGATGGCAAAGCCCTTGCCGGTGGCTGCCGTAGTGTTGCCCAAGGCATCGAGGGCATCGGTGCGCTCACGAACTTCCTTGCCCAATCCGCTCATCTCGGCATTACCTCCGGCGTTATCGGCGATAGGACCGTAGGCATCCGTAGCAAGGGTGATACCGAGCGTTGACAGCATACCTACGGCCGCGATGCCAATGCCGTAAAGTCCTGTACTGATAAGATGCCGATGAGCGAAAGGAAGATGCCGATAGCGGCGATAATCATAGGGGCTATAACGGCACGAAGCTGCATATCGCTGTTCATGGCAAAGGCAGTGGTGCCGAAGCGTAGGTGGCTGTCTTCATGCCGAAGAAGCCTGCCAAGCCCGAAATTTCTCTCATTCTGTCGGTTCCTTCGTCTTCATTCATCATGGAGCGGAAGAAATACCATGCCATTCCCAATGCCACGATGCTGGCTATCGGGATGAGCCAAAAAACTAATGGAATGTTGTTCATAACGGTATAATTTATTTTGATTAATACATCACCTTGCGGGTGATTACCTTGCCCTTTGCATCAATCTGCTTCACGATATTAGCGCCCTGACGCTTACCATCTTGCAAAGCTCCATTCAAGGAATAGATTTGCTGCTGAATGATGGCTGCAGAAGAGGATGAAGAAGAGGAAGGAGAAGTGGCTTCGATGCCCTGGATGCCTGTGATTGGCTCGCCCTGATACCAGTGGGCGATGTCTTCAGCAGACAGGGCATAGTTGTAGATACGGAGGTCGTCGATGTTGCCCTTGAACAGTGGGTCGGCACTAAACTGGCTCTTTCCTACATAGCAGCGACTCAGGTTCAGCATGGCTGGCGTGCAGGTCATCTGCTTGCTGCCCTTCTGCTTGCCATCCACATAAAGCACTGCCTGCATGCTCTCATCAAGGCTGACTACCACATGATGCCAACCGGTCTGCAGACGAGATGCCGAAAGTATCTGCTCTTCTCCATTCTGCTTGATAACAAAGCGCATCTGGCTGCCATTGCTTGGCGTGAGGAACATATATTCGTCGGTGCCATTGCCGAAATCGAAGATGCGGGTCCACTGTGCACCAGTGTTCTTCCAATAAACCCAGGCTCCGATGGTGAAGCAAGTCTGATTAGCCACCTGGGCTGGCAACTGCAGGAAGGCATCCTGACCATTGAGCACGAGGCTCTGGGTGCCCTCTTTCTTGGATGAAGAAGCGTAAGAGATGGTTCCTGCCGACACGGCATCCATCAGATTAATGGTGGTATCGCGCAGACTGCCCTCCATGCTGTAAGAAGCCACCAGGGCAGCCATTTCAGGCAATTCCACCTGCACCTCATCGCCAGCCTTCGACATGTTGCTGGAGTGGTCGATGGCCTTCAGCTTATATAAATAGGTATGGCCCGGCTCGCAAGTGTTATCTACGAAAGCGGTATCCTTCACCTGTCGGCCTATCACCTGCCACTGGGCATCTTCTGCATCGGCATTGCCACGAAGCACCATGTAGCCCTCCAGATCCTTGTCTGTATTGGCATTCCAGGAAAGGAGCACGGAAGCCGTCTGAGCCTCTGCCGTTAATCCCTGCGGTACCTTAGGAGCCACGGTTTCGCAAGCCGCACCATAAGGCAGGATGCGCCAGCGCTGCTCCGCATTGCCTGTAAAGGCATGCTGCTGCACGTTGGTGCCATCGGTGGTGTTCATCACCTGAAGATACAAGCCTGAATGGCGGGAACGGATGTAATAATCGCCATTGTCGGCATATTCAAACGACCACTGCTCGTTGCTGCCCACGGTGCCATTATAAGCTATCAGCGTACCGCCCGTTACAGTTGACCAGTTGAGCACATCGGCATACATTTCCTTATTATTGGCACACTGCAGGGTGAAATATCCAAAGTCGCCACCGATGCGGGAATCCACGGCATTGACCACCCATTTCTGGAAAGACTTCGACTTGGAATAGGTGCCCTGGGTAAGGTTGGTGCCCGCCTGTACAGGATTGCCCGCTGCTTGGAGCACCTTTCTTGATTTCTTGTTCATGAGCACGTAATCGCCATTGGTGATAGGATATGGAGGAACATCCTCGCCGCTGGTGATGCGCACCATGCGCTCGGCATTGGTCTGTCCCTTCTGATAGCCCGTGCCGCCTGGCATGGTGATGGAGAAGGCACGCATCGGTCCGTAGCCATCGAAATAGACATCACGGCCCTTGGATACGAAATCATAGGAATGGGTAGTTGCCTGGCGCTCGGAAGAGCCGATGAAGCCCTCAACCTTGCCATCAGGCAGGCGATAAACGGCGGCTGAGGTCCAACTGCCACGGTCCTCGGCATAACCCAACCGGCTGCCTCCTGCAGTGTTTGCCTTGCAGAATTCGCCTCTTGCCACGCCATCGAAGCTCCACCAGATACCATTCTCCATGCCATATTCCACGCCTACGATGGCCTCACCCACATTGTGAAGCTCATCAGCCGTAGCCACCTTGCCATCGTTCTTCACGGTCTGGAAGAAAAGGGCATAGTTATCGAAGGAACCTGCCAACTGATGGGTGTTTCCCTCGTCAAGATAATCCTTGAGTGCATTGTACCAAGGCAAAGCCTCATCGCAATTGAGCGTGTTTCCGCCACAGATGCGGATTCCGGCGAAATCGGCATCCGCCTTGATGAGTTTGCAGATGTTCAGGAAATCGGCCTTTGTGCCTTCGTTCCATGCCGTATAATCAGGCTCATTGAATGGTGCCACACTCTCTACGGTGAGTCCTTTCTGCTGGGCATATTTCACGGTGGCCTTGATAACGCGGAACCACTGCTCAGGCTTGCCCTTGTAGTTGGCTGCATTGAGCGCCTCGTGGTCGCAGTTGATTTCCACCGAAGTGGCTCCCGAAAGCTTGATATGGGCGATGCGGGAATTGAGGGCAGTTTTCTGGGCAGCAGAAAGCTCGCCATCCTCCCCCACCAGGTCGCTAGGCTGGAAAGAAATTCTACCCGTAGAAATCAGATTTTTGCCGATATGGTTGGTTCCTCGGCGCACGTTACCCTCGTCGTCCCAAGCGGTATCCATGCCCCAGCGCACAACAAATTCTCTGCCTACATCGTTCCAATCGAAAGGAACGGTGGTGGAACCTACGTTTGGCTGCAAATACATTGAAGCGTGCGATGGTCGGAAATCTGCGGTCTGAGCCTGGGTATTCTGTGCATACTGTGAGAATGCTGCCAATCCCAAAGCAATGAATAATGTCGTTTTCTCCATTTAGTTGAAATGTTTTTTACGTTTATAATATGTTAGTTTGTACTAAGTTGCTGCAAATATACAATAAAATATTGGTTCTGAAAAATATCTAGCCATTCTTTCGTGAATTTTTGAAGAATATTTTGTTTTCTCATAAAAAAGCAGTAACTTTGCCGATTCAAGGACAAAAGAGAAATCATAATTATATAATAATATCATTAAAAAGTAAAATAAACAACCAAGTAATGAAGACTCATACTACATCAATTACAAGTCACAATAAACATCACTACAGGGAACTGCTTTCCATCGGTATTCCTATCATCATCGGACAGTTGGGTACCATCATCCTGGGATTCGCCGACACGCTGATGATTGGCCATCACAGTACGCCCGAACTGGCGGCTGCCGGACTGGTGAACAATATCTTCGGTCTCGTATTCGTATCCTACATGGGATTCACCTACGGACTCACCCCTATCATCGGCCGACTCTATGGCGAGGAACGCACAGACTGCATCGGACAGAAGGTGCGCAACTCCTTCTTTGCCAACATGATTACGGGCATTCTCTTCACCCTGGTTCTCATCCTGCTCTATTTCAACCTGGGGCGCATCGGACAGCCGGAGGAACTGCTCACACTCATCCGCCCCTACTTCCTGGTGAACCTGGCATCGGTGCTCTTCATGGGCATCTTCTTCACGATGAAGCAATTCCTGGATGGTATCGGACAGACCAAGGTGGCGATGTGGGCGATGATAGGCGGAAACGTGGTCAACATCCTGGGCAACTGGGTTTTGATTTACGGTGTTGCGGGATTCCCGGAGCTGGGTTTGCTCGGAGCGGGCATCTCTACCCTGGTAAGCCGCATCCTCATGGCTACGGCGATGGTGGGCATGGTGATGGCATGCAGGAAATTTGCTGATTACAGGCACAATATCATTCATAGTGAAATCAACAAGGTGGATTTCAAGGAGATGAACCGGTTGGGATGGCCTGTGGCTTTGCAATTGGGTATGGAATCGGCTGCCTTTACGCTGAGTTGCGTGATGGTGGGCTGGCTGGGCACTATTCCGCTGGCGGCTCACCAGGTGATGATTACCATTTCGCAGCTGTTCTATCTCGTGCTTTCGGGTATGGCGGCAGCGATGGCTATCCGCGTGAGCCACTTTATGGGACAGAAGGACTATGCTGCGGTGCGCCGCAATGCCTACGACGGATTCCGATTGAACCTGCTGTTCTCGCTGTGCATGGGGTTGCCGGTGCTCTTGCTCCGCCACCAGATAGGCGGTTGGTTTAACGACAATGCTGAGGTTCAGGCTTATGTGGCGGTATTGATTATCCTGATGATGGTGTATCAGTTTGGCGACGGCCTGCAGTATACCTTTGCCAATGCGCTGCGAGGCATCGCCTGCGTAAAGCCGATGGTGCTCTATGCCTTCATCGCCTACTTCGTCATTTCATTGCCTTTGGGATATACCCTCGGTTTTCCATGCGGCATGGGCTTGCTGGGCATCTGGATAGCCTTCCCGTTTGGTTTGACCATAGCGGGCGAAATGTATCGCAGAAGATTTGAGAAGGAATTGAAAAAGATAGAAAAGGAATAAGAATCGAAAAGAGGGTGTGCCATGGATTTATGACACACCCTCTTTTTATATTTTAACTGATCAATGATTCTTACTCAGCAACCTGCTCAGCACGATCATCTACGTTCTCACCCTCTGTAGGAGCGAGAGTAGCCTTGAAATCGGTGATGCCGTACTTGGCAAGAATGTTGTACCACTGAAGGAGCTTCTTGATATCGCTGTCGTGTACACGGTCGCGATCGTAGTTAGGAAGAACCTCTGCGAAGTAATCGTGGAGCTCAGCAGCTGGAGCCTTCTTGTAGTTGAAGGTGCTAGGCTTGCCCTCTTCCTTCTTGCTTACGCTGTCGAGAACCTCCCACAATGGAACCTCGTCAGCATCAGTATACATAGCGATGTCGCCAAGACTTGTAACACGGTCTGTTGCGAAAGCTGGCACACGCTTGTGAGTCTCGTCGAGAGTCTCAACGATAAGAGTTCTGTTACCTCTTGAAACCAGTTTGTAAAGGCCTGGCTTGCCTGCAATTGAAAGGATTGTTTCCATTTTCTTTATTCTTCTATTTTTATATGATTTCTTTTATTTCAAATAATTCAGCAGTTTTACTACCTGTTCTTCCACATCCCTCACCCCATCATTCACGATTTCAAAATCAGAACGGGCTTTGAGTTCTTCCTGCGGCATCACAGCATCTATCCATTGCTGCGCCTTCTGCTGCGAGATATGATCACGCTGCATGATGCGTTCGATACGCACGGGGATGGGAGCTGTGACACAGACCACGAAATCGAAGTGGGTGCGACGATAGAAACCGCTATCAAAGAGGATGGCACTCTCCAACCAGCTGCAGTCGCTCTTTTCGAAATCGCGTGCCACGGCTGGATGCACCACATCATTCACTGCCTGCTTGTTTGCCTCGCCGGTGAGGATAAACTGGGCAAGCACGGGCTTCTGCAAGATGCCATCGGCACTATACACCTCCTCGCCCACCAACTTCTTCAAGTCGGTCTGCAAGTCAGCATCCTGCCTCATCAACCGCTTAGCCCCGGCATCGCAGTCGTAAACCCTGATGCCGTGCTTCTCCAAGATTCTGCACACATAGCTCTTTCCGCTACCTATGCCCCCCGTTATAGCTATCTTCATCATAGTAGAAAAACTATCAACTATAAACTATCAATTATCAACAATAAACTATCAACTATAAACCATTATTGCTGTTCCAGCAGATAATCCACCCTATCTATTTCGAGCGATGCCTTGCTCACGGAGCGTGGCACACTGCGAAGCTGCAAGGTGCATTTATCCGACGGATTGGCTGCCAACTCTTCGTAATCTACCACCACCTTAAACAGGTTTGGCTTGATGGTACGGAAGAGACTGGCTCCGATGGTAAACCTCACTGTCACCTTGGAAGGGAAGGTTCTGAGCACCATGCCCGGAGGCATATTGATGGCAGTAATCGGCACTTCGATAGCTTCTTCGGTCAGCACATCAGGATATACCGACAATCTAACCGTAGACGGAACGATTTTAACGCCACGAATCTTCCTGATCTTCACCGCCTGGCGGATGGTATCCTGAAGATTGCGGTAATTGAAAGGTTCTATCTCTACCGTCTGAAGTTTGTCAAGCTGCTGCTTGTTGGCATACACGGTGACTATAGACGGATAGAATTCCGTATGAGCCAGATAATAACTCTTGCTGGTCGTAATCTTACCCCTGAACACCACCGGCACCTTCTTGGAAGTTCCATAGGTGAAATAGAAGTCGAATGCACCCGGTTTTACCTGCAGCAGTTTACTGGAACCATACATCTGCGAGAGCACCTGTTTCTGCACATCCGTCAGCGGTATCACTCCCTTGCCTTCATCCTCATCAGCATAGTTGCTGAATCGGAAGACGAGAGGACGGAAATCGTAGGTAACGAGCGTGAATCCCTTATCCCTCACCGTAACGCGCACGGTATCAGGCAGTTCACCCGTTATCACGGCATTTCCAGGCACGCCGGTCAAGCGCATAGGAATCTTGAATTCTCTCTCCATGGTCTCATTGAGCGTCATCAACAACCAGAAGGCGCCGCTGAGAGCGAGAAAGAACAAAAAAATCAGAAACTCCTTATTCAGGCCACTGAACAGGAAGTTTCTGACAGCTTTCAATATGTTCCGAACACTACGCATGAGAGTTCCTAGTGAATCCTATTTATGCGTTAGGAGTCTGGCTGGCAGCATCGGCAAATACATAGCCCTTGGCTACAGTGATGACCACGCCACGTGCAATCTCCACATCTACAGTGTTCTGCTCAAGGTTTACATGCTTTACGGTGCCATAAACACCGCCACCAGTAACCACCTTAGATCCCTCGGCGAGAGAGTTCTGGAACTTGCGTATCTCTTTCTGCTTCTTCTGCTGAGGACGAATCATGAAGAACCACATGATAGCGAAGATGGCTACCATCATAATGAGGAAACTCATGCTGCTACCACCAGCAGCTGCTTGCAATACCAAATTTGTCATGTCTTTATGCTATTATTTTGTTGAATTATCTATTTATCTATCTATTCACTCTATCATACTCGGCATTATGCCATTTATAATGTACGCGTACATTATAATATATATTACTTATCGTAATGTGGGCGATGTGGATGGTTTGAGTGATTAGGATGCTGACCGCCTTTGTTGTTCTTGCGCTCAGGCATTTCCTTCTGGATGAGTCCGCGAGAGTTGAGGAAACGGGCGATGCTATCAAGCATACCATTCACATAACCACCGCTTCGAGGAGTGCTGTATACCTTGGCAAGATCCACATACTCGTTGATAGTAACGATGGCCGGGATGCCAGGGAAAGTCATCATCTCGGCGATGGCAATCTGCATGACTACCACATCCATGTAAGCCAGGCGTCCGAAATCCCAGTTGCGGCAGGCATCGCTGATGTAGCGCTGGTAGGATTCGCAATTGAGCAGGGTGGCACGGAAGAGCTTGCGGGCAAAGTCGCGGTCTTCTGCATCCTTATACTCAGGGAGCAACTCCTGGTTTGCCTTGTTGGCTGGGTCGAAGCGCTTGATGGTCTTCAGCACGAAGGTATCTACGATGTCCTTATCGTCATTCCAGTAGAGGCTCTTCTCTTCGAGCATGGCATCGAGTTCATCATTGTTCTGGATGAAAGCCTTGTAGGCACGGCGCCAGAACTCACGGTCGTATGCATAGTCATCGAGTTCCCCCTCTTCGTGATCCTTCGTCATGGAACCATCAATATAACTGGTATAGAGATCGCTAGAGACAATGGCAGTATAGAGCTTGCGGACCACTTCGATATCCTCTTCCCACGAAGACTTCTTGATATCAATCCACTCTACGAGCATCTTGTTCTCCTCCAACTGCGTAGCGAAGCGGTTGAAAGCCATTCTTGAAGAAGGCTCTGGTGTACCCTCACGCTGAGCTCGTGCCACCTCAACGTCATAACGCTTGCGAGCCTCCTGGGTGATAGCCACCATGAGCTGCAACATGTAGTTGTACAAATCATACGACTTTGAGAGAGCAAACATGAGCTCCTTTTCAGCATTATCAATATTATGATTGCCGTTCTGATAGTATGCGTAGGTTAACTGCACAATCTTACGTCTAATCAAATCCCTATTAATCATTCTCTAATAATTTAAAAGATTTATTTATATATTTACCTAAAACACTGCAAATTTACATATTTAATATATAATATGCAAGAAAACGGGTAATCTTTTCTATTTTTTTAAGGTTAGAAGAGCGTTTTTAAATATTTAACGCATCTAAAGGAATAAAAAAAGGGCTAAAACTTGCGTAATTCAAATAAAAGTAGTAATTTTGCACCCGCTTTGCGAGAAAACCTCGTGGGGCATGCTTAAAACAAAGCTAATCCGTGTGATGGCGAGTTAAGGCAAAATTATTATTCACAACTTAATTTAGAGTAACACAAATGAAAGAGATTAATGTAACAGGTCAGAAGCGTACAGACCTTGGCAAGAAAGCTTCTAAGGCATTGCGTAAGGAAGGTTTTATCCCATGTAACCTTTATGGTGAGAAGAAGGATGCTAACGGTGCTCCTGAGGCTTTGTCATTCGCAGTTCCATTCACAGAGTTGCGTAAGATTATCTACACTCCTCATGTATATGTTATCAACCTCATCATCGATGGTGAGAGCCGTACAGCTATCATGAAGGAGATTCAGTTCCACCCAACAACAGACGCTCCTCTGCACGTTGACTTCTACGAGGTGAACGACCAGAAGCCTATCACTATCGGTATTCCAGTGAAGTTGGTAGGTCTTGCACAGGGTGTACGTGATGGTGGTCGTATGAACCTCTCTATCCGTAAGATCAACGTTACTGCTCCATACCAGCAGATTCCTGAGCACCTCGATGTAGATGTTACAGAGTTGAAGATTGGTAAGAGCATCAAGGTAGGTGACCTCTCATTCGAGGGTCTCGAGTTGGCTACAAGCAAGGCTGTCGTAGTTTGCTCTATCAAGATGACACGTAACGCTCAGCTCGCTGCACAGGCTGCTGCTGAGGAGGCTTAATCGATAGTCATCAAAGATTTTACGAACCTGAGTAAAGCATTATCAAACATTGGATAAATATTTGATTTGTGGGCTTGGTAATCCTGGCGACGAATACGCTGATACCAGGCACAACACAGGATTTATGGTATTGGACGCTTTTGCTAAAGCGTCCAATATTCATTTTGAGGATAAGCGATATGGCTTCGTTGCCGAGACCACGCTCAAGGGAAGAAAGATTATCCTGCTGAAGCCTACCACCTTCATGAACCTGAGTGGTAATGCCGTGAGATATTGGCTGAATCAGGAAAAGATTGACCAGAGCCGACTCCTGGTAATCAGCGATGAGCTTGCTCTGCCGCTGGGTGCTTTCCGCCTGAAGGCGAACGGAAGCAACGGCGGTCACAACGGACTGGGTCATATCCAGCAGCTTATCGGTCAGAACTACGCCCGCCTGCGCATGGGTATCGGCAACGATTATCCACGTGGCGGACAGATAGACTGGGTGCTGGGCAAATACACTGAGGAAGACATGAAGCAGCTTCAACCTGCCATCGACCTGGGTGTGGAGATTATCAAGAGCTTCGTATTGGCTGGTATCGACATCACCATGAACCAATACAATAAGCTAGGAAAGAAATAATCATGAAAGAATCAGCACGAATAGACAAGTGGCTTTGGGCTGCCCGCATTTACAAGACCCGCAGCATTGCTGCCGATGCCTGTAAGAATGGCCGCGTCATGGTGGGAGGCGTAACGAGAAAGCCTTCCTTCATCATCAAGCGTGGCGATGTGGTGAGCGTTAAGAAAGCCCCTATCACCTACTCTTTCGAGGTGCTCGATTGCATAGAGCAGCGTGTAGGAGCCAAAATGCTTTTCGGAGTCTATAAGAACGTGACCGATCCTAAGCAATATGAATTGCTGGAGATGAGTCGCATCAGCGGATTCGTAGATAGAGCAAGAGGCACTGGTCGCCCAACCAAGAAGGAACGCCGAGCCCTGGACGCCTTCGTAGATCCAGCCATGTTTGGATTTGACGAAGAAGGCTGGGACGAGGATGAAGAATAAAATAAAACTCCCCCTACACTTCAAAGAGTATAGGGGGAGTTTTCGTTACTCCCACTGAGCACTTTTCTTTTGCTGATTCTTTTCATAAAACATCAATCCTACAGCAAAAAGACATATCAAAATTAGTGCTCCACAAATAATTGCAAAATTAATTTCTTGTGTAGTCATAATTATCTTCCTTTCTTTCTTACTTTGCAAAGATACTACTTTTTATCAAACAATGCAAGAAAATGGGGATAAAAAAAATCTAAAAATATTCTATATGGTAACAATTTCGTATTTTTTCGCCCGATTTAAGCAAATAATCATTAATTTGTTTGGACTCTATTGTAAAAACCTATATCTTTGCACCCGAAAGATGATGGTAAGGCATGATAAATGACTACCTCATTTCAGCTTTATAGTAACATACTATTTCAAAAGCTACGTGAATATTAACAGTTTTAAATTTATAATTTGAAAGAGTTATGAAGAAATTATTTGTTATGGCAGCTATGGTGCTGTCTTCAGTAGGTGCTTTCGCACAGCAGGCTGCAGGTACAACAACTCTCCAGCCTAAGGTAGGTTTGAACGTTGCTACAATCGGTGATAACGACTGGAAGGCTGGTTTCGCAGCTGGTGCTGAGTTGCAGTATCAGGCATCAAGCAACTTAGGTGTTGCTGTTGGTGCTCTCTATTCTGTGCAGGGCTACAAGGTCAAGGATGTAAAAGTTGCAGGTATGACTTTGGAAGGTGGTAAATGGAACCCAGGCTATATCAATGTGCCTATCACTTTGAACTACTATCCTGTATCTGGTCTCGCTCTCAAGGCAGGTTTGCAGCCAGGTTTCTTGGTTAATAAGGATGATGCTGAAGGCGTAAAGACTGTAGATCTCTCTATCCCAGTAGGTCTCTCTTACGAGTATCAGGGCATCGTATTCGATGCTCGTTACAACATCGGTGTAACTAAGGTTGCAGACAACTGGGATCACTACAACAACGTAATTCAGATTACTGTAGGTTACAAGTTCGCTCTCTAATCAATGAACTTTTAGTAATCCCAAATAAAACAATCCCCGTTCTTCATTACGAAGAGCGGGGATTTCTTTTTTCTCGTCATACCTATTTGAAATAAGCCTCGCATAAACATTGAGTGAGGCTTACTATCGTTTTAAATGAAGCTTACTTCATTTTCTTTTTAGAACATCCTTCCGCCTGGATGACCGCCACCGAACGGACGACCACGGAAATCAGGACGACCGCCAGGACCATAACCAGGACCACCAGGACCACCAGGACCACCCTGACGAGCCTGCTTGCCTCCGAAGAGATTCAAGCGATATACCACATGAAGCATCGCATAGCTGTTGATGGCATTATACTCCGTATCCGTACGGGATGTAGCAGAAATGGCACGGGAGAAAGTGCTCTGCTGACGAAGAATATCGTAGAACTGGAGCATGATGGTCAATGGCTTGCCCTTCAGGAAGCTCTGGGAGAGCTGAGCATTCCATACATACTCATCAGTATTCATGCTGCTGTCGTTATAGCCACGGCGACTGCTGATAGAGAGGCTTGAGTTCAAGCTGGTTCCCCAAGGGGCTGTAAGCGTCATGCTAGGACCATAAGAGAACTGCCAGGTATCGAGGTTGCTGTTAGGCTGCAACTTGTTCTTGGCATGGTTATAATTCAATGTTCCATCAAGCGAAAGCTCCAGCCAGTCGTTGCGATAGCTGAACGAGAGACGTTCTCTCCAAGTAGTACTTCTGGTGGTATTCTTCTGGGAATCAGACTGCTTGTCGAGACTCAGATAGCTCACGTAGTTATTGTAACCCAAGTTGGTGTCGGTATTCACGTTCCATACACCGACACTGTCGATAGAGCAGTTGAACATGAAGGCTCCCATCACATTCCAATTACCATTGATATTCTCCGGACGGGTGATTCTTCCACCAGTCGTCTCATCGTAGGTCACCTTGTTGCTGATGCTATTGTTGGTGGTAGAGAAGTTGATGAAGGTCATGACACCCTTGTTGTGGTTCTGCACGAAGTTGTTGTAGAACAATCGGAAGTTCTGGGTGAACGATGGCTTCAAGCCAGGGTTACCCTTCGAGATGTTCAGTGGGTCGCTGTTATCTGTGATATCAAGCAACTGCGAGATGCTTGGCTGAGAAGTAGTACCACGATAGTTCACACGCAGGTTGCTCATCTTTGAGAAGCGATAACGGAAATCGAGGGTTGGACTGATATTCGTCACGTTGCGAACGGTATCTACATGCACGCCCTGATAATCCTGGATATACTTCGACTGCTGAGGCTGAACCATCACACCGAAGTTCAGATTATACTTCTTACGGATGAATCGCATCATCACCTGGATATCATGGTTATAGTTGCGATACTCAGAGAAACGGCTCAACTCATTATCCCTATAGTCATTGAGTTGACCGGCAAACGGATTCAGATAACTATCCCAACCACGATACTCATGATCTCCTGTCATCGTATACTTGCTGAAATCGTAGGTGTTGCGGTCGCTCTTGGAGTAGCTGTAAGTAAACTTATAGCTGAACTGCAGGAAGGTGGCCTTCCAGAGTGGCTCACTATAGGTCAACTGACCCGCATAACTGTAATTCTTTGAAGGAGTCAGATTATAGCGGTTGGTCTGATAGGTAGAATCCTTACCCTCCGCTGTCTGCACGAGATAGAGCTTGGCATTGTTGAGCGAGATGCTCTTGCTGTCCTTATCCGTATATTTGGCATCCATACGCAAGGTGATGTTGCGTCCCTTGTTGCCCAACTTGCGGTTGATCTGCAACATGCCACGGATATTGTTGTTATCAGAATAGCTGATTCCCTGAGAAAGCTGTCTGTTCACCATAGCCTCAGCCTTGTCCAACTCCTCAATACCTTCCTCAGAAAGAGGGTCTTTGGTGGTGATGGTGTAAGGATCCTTGTTGTAAGATGCCGACTGGCTGCCGCTTAAACCATCGCTGATGCTCCAGGAGATGGAAGGACGGAAGAGGATGTTGGTCATCGTATCAGGCATCCACTCCAATCGGATGTTACCATTCCAACTGTTGCTGCGGGAGAAACTCTGGCTCAGGCTATTGCTGAAAGAGCTGCTGCTACCCATGAAGTTCTCACTGGAACGCCTGCTCCATACATCGCCATCGCTGTGATTCCAGCGAAGGGAAGTATTAAACTTGAACTTGTTCTTTAACTCATAGTTATAGTTGGCTCCAATCATCTTGCTGGCATTCAATCCGTTGGCACCGCCCCAGAATCCTCTGCCAGGACCACCGCCGAATCCACGGTCGCTGGTATTGTTGGCATTGGCAAAGAGCATGAATCGGTTGTTATCATTGAAATAAGCGCCCATGCCACGCATATTGTAGCGGCTCTTGTTGCCCACACCCAGGTCGATATTGGAAATCATACCCTTGTTCATACCCTTCTTCACACCGAAGTCGAGCACGGTCTGCTCCTCGCCATCATCAATGCCGGTTACCTTAGAAAGATCACTCTTCTCATCGTAGGCCTTGATCTTGTCGATGATGCTGGTAGGCAGGTTCTTCAGGGCAGTCTTGGTATCGCCCGTCATAAACTCCTTGCCATCCACGAGAATCTTCTTCACTTCCTTACCATTGATCTTGATGGTACCGTCGTCGCTGACCTCAGCACCCGGCAGGCGCTTCACCAGCTCCTCAACCACCGAACCTTCCGGTGTGCGGTAAGCCGCCGAGTTATAGACGAAGGTATCCTCCTTCAGGTTCACCTTCTGCGCCATGGCAGTAACCACGGCACCCTTCAGCATGATGGCATCTGCACCGAGAACCACATTGCCCATTGCCAGATTCTTATCGTCGGCAATCTGCACACGCTTCACGGTAGTCTTGTAACCCACACTCGAAATCTTTAGTAAATACTTGCCATTGGCAGGTGCATTGAGATGGAAGAGTCCCTTCTCGTTGCTAATGGCACCCGACACGTAGGTGCTGTCGGCCTTAAGTAGCTGAATCGTTACTTGCTCCACGGGGTCCTTAGTATCGCGGTCGATAATCGCACCGCTTATCAGGCGTTCCTGAGCAAAGGATGCCATGGCGAAGATAGCCAGGAGCATCGTCAGAATTGTTCGTTTCATTATTTATTTGATATTATTATTTATTCTATGTAGTTTATAACTGCCTATTTTGACGCACGAAATATAACAAGGTTTAAACTTTTATCATTAAAAAATTGCATTTTTATTTTGTTTTGTCTGTGATTTAACGTACCTTTGCAACATAATTTCAGATGAGCCAGCCAAAGATGGCTCATAAATAATGACCTTTAAAATGTTTATATGTTATGAATCAGAGAGTTATCATATCAACCCATCTAGAAGGCGAACTGGTGAGCGCCCTTGCCGAATGTGAACACGACAAGCTGTTTGTTCTTACTGATACCACCACCAAGGAAAAATGCCTTCCACTGCTACAGAATTTCTACTGCATGAAGGAAGCACAGGTGATTACGATTCCGGCAACCGACAGCCACAAGGACATCGAGAGCCTCATGATGGTTTGGAAAGGATTGCAGGAGGGTGGCGCTTCTCGTCACTCTTGCATGATTAACCTGGGAGGCGGCATGGTGACCGACCTGGGAGGTTTCGCTGCCAGCACCTTTAAGCGTGGCATCAACTTCATCAATATCCCAACCACCCTGCTTGCCATGGTGGATGCTTCGGTGGGCGGAAAGACCGGTATCAACTTCGGCGGACTGAAGAACGAAGTGGGCGTTTTCAACGACTCCAAATTCGTGATTCTCGACACCGAGTTCCTGAAGACCCTGGATGCCGAGAACATCTGTTCGGGCTATGCCGAGATGCTGAAGCACGGTTTGATTTCTACCGAGGCAATGTGGGAAGAACTGGTGAGCTTCGACCTTGCCAATCCCGATTTGAAGCAGTTGCAGCGTATGGTGGGCGACAGCGTGAAGGTGAAGGAGCGCATCGTGGAACAGGACCCTCACGAGAAGGGCATCCGCAAGGCACTGAACCTGGGTCACACCTTCGGTCATGCCTTCGAGAGTTGGGCATTGAAGCGCAAGCCTATCCTCCATGGTTACGCCGTGGCATTCGGTTTGATTCCAGAACTTTACCTCAGTGTCATCAAAACGGGATTCCCTACCGAGAAGATGCGACAGACCGTGAACTTCATCAAGGAGAACTACGGTACGCTGAACATTACCTGCGATGACTACGACGAGCTGATTGAGCTGATGCATCACGACAAGAAGAACCAGAATGGCATCATCAACTTCACCATGATGGGAGGCATCGGAGATATCCGCATCAACCAGACGGCTACCGTTGAGGAAATCAAAGAAGCACTCGATTTCTTCAGAGAAGGATAGATCGCTTCGGCTTTCCGGTTTCGGTAAGCGGAAGATGCTCTACATATCGGAATTCCCTTGGAATCCAATATTTATGACTTTTAGATTCAGATGATTTATTTGAATCATCTGATTTACCAGATAAGAGGCGGCGGATAGTCGCCTCTACTTTTTTGAGATCCTCATCCTCTGTCAGGAGAACGGCGATTTCTCCAAACTTCTCATCTTTCTTCTTGGCTATCATGAAAGGCTTTTCAAGATGAGGCTTCAAGAGAGCCTCCACTTCTTCTATCTGAATCTTGATACCACCGCTGCAGATTACATTATCCTTTCTGCCCTTGATTCGGAAACGAAGTTTTTCCACCTTATTATATATATAGGGTTCTATTTCCACAATATCATTCGTTACCAAGGTTTCGGCACAAACCAGAGGAGCATCGATGACGAGACAACCTTCATAAGTCTGACTGATTTTCACGCTATCGAAAGGCTGATACCATTCACTAGCCTCAGCGCCATTGATTCTTCGCAAGGCGATATGAGACAAGGTTTCGGTCATGCCGTAAGTGCTCCAGATGGCAATATTGCCAGGAAGCGAACGGAGTTCTTTTTCTAAAGATGCATCGATGGCACCGCCTCCGATAATAAGATGGCGGATATGAGTGAGTCGCTCCCGCTCCTCAGGAACCTGCAGGGTGTTATACACCTGCATCGGAACCATGGCAGCAAAAGTAATCTCCCCGTTTACATCTTTTCCATTTGCATCTTTCAAATTGATATCCTTCAGCGGATGGCCACTAGGAGAAACAGAAATAAGATGGAGATGGCGCTCGATACTGCGCACCACCACCATCTTACCTGCAATATAATCAAGCGACATACAGAGCAGCGCACTATCACCCGGCTTCAAACCCAGGAAATCACAAGTAATGCGGGCGGAGTTGAGCATTCGCTTCTTCTCCACCATCATCGGCTTGGGCTTTCCCGTGGAGCCACTGGTATGCACCAGCACCCGGTCGCTATCGTTATTCCATTCTGAAAGGAAATCTTCTAAAGTCATAATTTAAATTATACCCTGCTTAGCGGATTACAAATCCGCAATAGTTACCCAATGATGCGGCGGACTGCAAATCCGCCGAAACAAATAGGGGTAAAATACTATATTATATTATTTTACAACAAATAATTTATCCCCCCGGATTTCCAATGGCATCGGGATGTTATCAGTAAAGAGCTGACCGGTGCCCAACCCCTGCGGCATCTCGACATTCGGACCATATACCTTGGCTGCATAATGGGCAATGGCATGAAGACCGATGTTGCTCTCCAATGCAGAGGTAATCCAACTGCCGATGCCTCGCTGGTTGGCCAGCTGAATCCACTCGTTGCAACCATAGATACCCCCATGGAGCGAAGGCTTCAAGATGATATATTGTGGACGAATGGTATCGAGCAAAGCCTCTTTCATGCTTCTCACATTCACACCAATCAACTCCTCATCCAGGGCGATAGGGAGCGGAGTTTCCATACAGAGCTGAGCCATCTTAGGCCACTGATGCTGCTTGATAGGCTGCTCGATGGAATGGATATCATACTTGGCCAAAGCCTCCAACTGGCTCATGGCATTCTCTGGCAGAAAACCGCCATTGGCATCCACTCGCAACTCCACCTGCTCCTGAGTATAGACATCACGAATGCGCTTGATGAGATCGAGTTCCTTGAAGAAATCGATGGCACCAATCTTCAGTTTCACGCAATGGAAACCCGCCTGGAGCTTCTCCTCCAATCGTGCCAGCATTTCCTCGTAAGTACCCATCCATACCAGTCCGTTGATGGTGATGCCCTCTTCTCCCCTACCGAAAGGAGAGTCGAAAAGATCTGTCAGGTTCTCCATTCCAGCTGGAACAGAGACACTTAAGTTCTGCTTCTTCGCTGCATCGAAGAACGAAGCGAAGGCTGTTTCCAAACCGAAGGTGATGCTAGGGTAAGCACGAATCATATCGTATGGAATGCGTCCCATCTGCTCCACCATCTGGCACACCTGCCGAAGGGTGACAGCATATTCCGGTTTGGCATCGCAACTGAGATCTGGGAGCGTAGCACACTCACCCACTCCCTCTACTCCCGGCAATTCATCCGATGTAAGGGTGAGATAATAACTGTGTCTCGTGGTATATACGCCACGAGACGTGCCTGCCGGCTGCTTGAAGTGGAGCGTTCGCTCCGAGATGTCTATCTTATACATTCTTTATATATCTATATATCAATACAATTGAATTCTTCACTCTTCGTTCTTCACTCTTCACTAAAAGAAAGTGCTCTTCACTTAACTTACTTTTTCTGCTTCAAGTCATAAAGATCCTTGCGGCGATCGCGAAGATTTCTTACAGCGCCATAGGTATGAAGCTCGTTCAGAAGGTTCAAATCTACATCCGAAACGAGAATCATCTCGGTATTCGGTGTTGCCTCCGAACGCTTGCCGTCGTTAGGGAAGGCGAAGTCGCAAGGGGTGAACACAGCACTCTGGGCATACTGGATATCCATGTTGTGAACACGAGGCAAATTGCCCACACTACCCGCAATGGCTACATAGCACTCATTCTCGATGGCACGTGCCTGGGCACAGACTCTTACTCGGGAGTAAGCATTCTGCGTATCGGTCATGAACGGAACGAAGAGAATCTGCATGCCATCCTCTGCCATTAATCTTGACAACTCAGGGAACTCCACATCATAGCAGATGACGATACCAATCTTACCGCAATCGGTGTCGAAAGTCTGGATATGGCTACCGCCGCTCAATCCCCAGCACTTCTGCTCATCTGGCGTAACGTGAATCTTCTCATACATATCCACGCTACCATCTCTACGGCACAGGAAACCCACGTTATAGAGGGAATCGCCTTTAAGATAAGGCATACTACCCGTGATGATGTTGATGTTGTAACTGATGGCCAACTCGCGGAATCGGTCACGAATCTCATCGGTATATTGAGCCATCATGCGGATGCTCTGTGCCTCACCCAGGTCGTTGAACCTCGCCATCAATGGCGCATTGAAATACTCTGGGAAGAGGATGAAATCGCTCTTGTAATCGCTCACGGAATCCACGAAAAACTCTACCTGCTCGAAGAGGTCGTCCACCGAAGCGTATGGACGCATCTGCCACTGTACCAGACCGATTCGCACAGTTGGCTTTCTATCTACATAGGAATCCGTAGGTGGCTGATAGTAGATGTTATCCCACTGCAGCAGGGTGGCGCAGTGTTCGCTCTCCTCATCACTAGGAAGATAGTTGCGGATTACGCGGCGCACGTGGAAATCATTGGAAAGCTGGAAGGTAAGAACCGGGTCATAGATTTCACGGTTTCTTACGTGCTCGATATACTCCTTAGGGCGCATCTTGTCGGCATACTTATGATAGTTTGGAATACGACCTCCAAACATGATAGCCTTCAGGTTGAGCTTCTCGCAGAGTTCCTTGCGATACTCATACATACGGCGCGCCAATCGCAAGCCACGATAGTCTGGGTGGATAAACACCTCGATTCCGTAAAGGATGTTTCCATGAGGATCGTGGGTATTGAAGGTTTCATTACCCGTAACCTGAGCGTAGGTATGATCGCCCTTCACCATATTATAGTTAACGATGATAGAGAGGGCACAGCCCACAATCTTATCATCCACGATGATAACCACCTGTCCCTCAGGGAAGATAGTAATGAGTTTCTTAATCTGTTCTTTTGTCCAGAATACATCTGAGTCAGCGTAAATACGCTTAAACGACTTGGCGAGCTGGTCGTAATCCTCCATGCGGAGGTTGCGCATACCCACCTTTTCTATTTTTCGAGTTGGTTCCATAACAACTGTATTTTTATTATTATCTAAATCCGGGTGCAAAGATACAGCAAATTATAGATACGACAAAGAGTTTTCGCAAATAATTGATATTTACGAAAACTCTTTTCATATATTTTGCTGTAAGAAAGCCTTTTGGCTTAGAATTTAACGCAAAAACTTGGCATCTTCCTGTGGTATAGCCTCATCATGATCATCGAGATAGAGCAACTTCGTTGGATGATATTTACCACTTGCCACCGAGTATTCATCCTGGCGATAACGGGTTTGGATGCCACCGATGCTCAGCATGGTATGAAAAGCCGAAAGACTACTCTGCACCTGTTTTGACCGATTTTCTCCCAATGCCTTCAATATATTCGGATATTGTTTACTGAATCCATCAGAAGTCCAGATGATGAAAGGCACATGCAGTTCGAAATCCGAAGCCTTCGGGGCAGCATGAAGGAAGAGGCGACGGTCGTCATCAAAGATATTCTCGCCATGGTCGCTGGTATAGAGCATTGCCGATGTAGGCTGATCATATACCCCATCCGTCTTAGCCTGTACCCCCTCCCATTTCTGCAGACGTTCTACGATACCATGCAGGATATAATCGGTATATCGAATAGTATTATCATAGGCATTCAGGAGATCACTCCGATTCTCCGATTTTGCCTCACTCCTGCTATCAGGCTTGAAGTAAGCGAAACTACGGGGATAACGCTCCTGATAATTGAAGTGAGAACCATAGGAATGAAGAACCACGAAGAGTTTGCGATAACGGTAATGGGCAGACGAGGAAGCATCAGCCAATGGCAATATCTCATCCAGTTTCTTCAACAGATCCTCATCATAATGGTTTTCCTCAGAAGCAGCATCTTTCTTTGAAGATTCATCTGTCTTCAGGAAATAATGCTCATCAGCCTGTTCTCCCAGAAAATCGATAAACGAATGATTGGGCAACTGGTTGCTGATAAACACAGTATGGAATCCGGCTTCCTTAAAGGCCGCCAGGATGCCTTTCTCATGAAAAAGTCGCTCAAAATCCTCGGCTGATGCAGCAGACAAGAGCATCGGTACACTCTTATGGGTGGTATTGCTCTGCGTTGTTGCATTCGGGAAAGCTTTGATACCCGGTGTCTTGGAAAGCAGAGGATTGGTATTCCGAGGATAGCCGTAAAGACTGAAATTATGAGCTCGTGCCGTCTCTCCTACTACCATCACATACACCTCGGGAGCCGTGGCAGAATGCTCACTCCTGGCATCAAATCTGAAATCTTTGCTTGCCTCCTTGTAATTCTCCGATGCCGCATTGCGTTCGAAAGCCAGATAGAGATTGTAGCAGACGTTGACAGGATAGAGCTGGTTGCGCATGCGGTAATCATCCACTACCACATAGCATGCCAGCAGACAGAAGAGGCCGATACCTCCCACCTCCATCACCCATTTTCGAACGTGATGCTGAAATGCAGCCGATATCTGATATTTCTTCCTGATATGGATAATGCCCAGAACCAGCAGAGGCAGATAGATGACGAAGACACCCACCACGGCAGGAGCCAGATTATCCAGGAGTTCCATCGCTTCACCCGCATTGGTGGTTACGAGATTCAGAAACATATCCACCGCTATCACTCCCGTTCCGAAGAGATAGAGCAGCACCAGCTGGAAGGCTGCGAAGAAAATAAAGATAAACGCCCACCATACCATCTTTCCCGGACATCTGGCGATGGAAAAGAACCACATATACAGTGCCAAAGGCAGCAGCACATTGCCACCACAAGCCCAGAAAGACAATCTTTCGGTAAAGCACAAGGCGATATTGGGCAGCAGCAATGCCACCACTGCATACCCATAAAGAAAGGATCCCGAAGACACCTTATTATATATCGTATTAACTATAGAATGATTCATAGCCTACACCATTATATATATAGCATATCATAAAAAGATTTCATCAAAATGCTTCGTTGATATTGAAGAGGAAACCGGATTGTCCCGACTTTCCAAAACCATAATCCAATCTTACATTCACATCCTTCTTGAATTCCCAGCGATAGCCTACACCGGCATTCGGCAGAATCTGCCGGCTTCTCATGGCAGAGAACTTAGGAAAAACGGTGCCGGCTCCTGCCCAGACCACAATGCCGTTGCGCTTCCACACATGCTGGCGCAGCTCCACCGTAGCCTCCAGTGAATGCTTGTCACGATAGCGACCCTCGTAGTAGCCACGCATCGAACTGGTTCCGCCCAACTCCGCCATCATGCCCCACGAAGGATTTCCGAAATTAAGATTCGCTCCAAAATCCTCGGCAAGTATCGTTCCCTTACCCAGCCGCTGATAAGCATCAAAGCGGAATTTCGTACTGCTGAAGGCATAGTCATTGCCCATGAACTTAGGCCGGAACATCTGCTTGATATTCAGATAGATGCCCCGATGCGGATTCGTCAGATTATCGCGATTATCATAAACCAGCGATACACCCGCTCCCACATTCCAGGTATGCTTGTCCATGCCCTGCAACAATTCCGGACGTTCTATCTGCTTTCCGATTACATAATCATAAGCCGCCATCGGTCCTACATAGAAGTTATCAGCCACCTTGATGAGGAAGCTTGCCTCCACCTGAGCCTGCCATCGTTTCATATCGCTCTTGTTGTCGTCGTTATCGCCCATCTCAAAACCCATTCCCCAGAAATCAGAAGGGAATGAATAGAAATAAAGGTGATAGTCAATGCGATAGCGCCCCTGGGGTGCGAGATGGTTTCCTCTAACACCCAACATATAGAACCCCACCGTGCTCACATCGCCAAAGAGCGAGACATTAGAAGGAGGAAGAATGCTGTCGTTCACATCTGTACGATAGAGACCCGCCGCCACCATGCCTAAGCCAAACTTGGTATCTGATGCATAGTGCGGACCACCTATCACACTGAAGTCAAAACGCTTATGCTTCTTGTTCTTATTGGCATCATTGAAGTAATCAAGAAAACGAGTCATCCACGATTTCTTGGCTTCATGAATTGTATCTGCAGAAAATGGCTCCGAGGCATAGCTGCCCAATGCCAACATCGCAACAAGTATTGTCAGGATATGCTTCATAAAGTCGATATTTAAAAGTCAATATTTAAATGATTAATACACCATTGCCACATTATCAATCCACAGGGTATTGCCCGGCGTACCGATATAGGCTCCGCCATGCGAAGAGGAGAACTGCAGGATGAGATGGCTCGGCGTATCGCCAGCACTCGCCCATCCCACTTCCTTCACAGGCACACTCTTTCCCTTGCTGTTGCGGGCGTAATCGGTAGAACGGAGACCCATCGTGGCTGCGTCGTAACCGGCCATGTGGCGGATGTCACCATAATGAATGGTATAGGTGGCATTCTCCACCCATCCATTGGTGCTCTTGCCATACTTCACCACCATCGTTCCCACACGCTTGGCCGTGATGTTGCCCTGGGCATCCTCATGACGCTTTTGCAGATAGAGCACGGCGATGGCATAGTCGCGACCCGCCACGGTGGATGCACTGCTGAATCCGGTCTGCTTGATGCGATGAGCCACATTCGGCATGTAGGTCTTGTAGTCGAACCTCACAGCCTTAGGACGTGCCGTAAACGGGATGCCCCAGTTGATAGCCTTCGGACCATCCTTGGTACTGGTAATCGGTTCGCGCACATCGCCCAGAAAGAGGGAGCCGGCAGCCAGCACCTTGATGTTGATGAGTCCGAGCACCTTCACCTTTTCTATATGGGTAACCAGTTTGGCACAATATCCCCCCTCGTGTTTGTCGCGATACACCGAGTTGTTGGTTTTATAGATGCCCGATACATGTGCCAGCACATTGGATGATCCCCATGGCGAACCGCCCTTGTTGGTATAAGGCGTATTTCCGTTGAGGGTCATATTCGGTCCCACGGCATAGACGGTTTTCTGATTACCGCCGATGATAGCCGATTCCTTGATATTTCTTACTACCCAGTGGTCCATATTTCCATATTTCAATGGAACCACCTTTTCCTGTCCCTTTATCGGGAGGCACGACAAGGCGGCAACCGCCATTGCTATGCCAAATTCATTATGCTTCTTCATCTCAATACCTTTTATTATTCCTTAATTCATTCTAGGATATTCTTGTTACTATTCTAGGATATTCCTTATCATTATCTAACTTGAAACTGCAAAGATAGAAAAATATTTTCTACTTTTGAGTTTTCCTTGAAATAAACATGAAAATATTAAGAAATTATAATAGATTTATAGGTTTTTAATCGATGAAAAGCAAAAAAGCCCTGCATTTGCGCTAACAAATGCAGGGCTTCTATATGATAGGATGTACTACTATCGGTTAGAATACATGTTGTCGTAGTACTTCTGGTAATCACCAGAGGTTACGTTGTCCATCCATTCCTGGTTCTCGAGATACCATTTTACGGTTTCCTCGATACCCTCCTCAAACTGGAGAGATGGCTCCCAACCCAATTCCTTCTGCAACTTTCTAGAGTCAATGGCGTAACGCATATCGTGACCCTTTCGGTCGGTTACATAAGTGATGAGATCCATATCCTCGCCTTCCTTTCTGCCGAGCAATCTATCCACGGTCTTGATAACCACCTTGATGATGTCGATGTTCTTCCACTCGTTGAAACCGCCGATGTTATAAGTCTCGGCAATCTTACCCTTGTGGAAAATCATATCGATGGCACGGGCATGATCTACTACATACAACCAATCGCGCACGTTCTCACCCTTACCGTATACTGGCAATGGCTTGCGATGACGGATGTTGTTGATGAACAGCGGAATCAACTTCTCTGGGAACTGGTATGGACCGTAGTTGTTAGAGCAGTTGGTCACGATGGTTGGCATACCGTATGTATCGTGGAAAGCACGAACGAAGTGGTCTGAGCTTGCCTTAGATGCAGAGTATGGAGAGTGAGGATTATACTTGGTAGTCTCCAGGAAGAACTCCTCGCCGTAAGCCTCGTGGTTCTTACCGCTGGATGCCTTGGTAGTGAAAGGAGCAGGAATGCCCTCAGGGTGAGTCATCTGCAATGCACCATAAACCTCATCAGTAGAGATATGGTAGAAACGCTTGCCCTCGTAACCCTCTGGAAGACTCTCCCAGTAGATCTTTGCCGCCTGGAGCAGAGACAGGGTACCCATCACGTTGGTCTGAGCGAAGGTGAAAGGATCCTTGATACTTCTATCTACATGGCTCTCGGCAGCGAGATGGATGATGCCATCCACCTTATAGTCCTGCATCAGCTTCAACATCAGGTCGAAATCGCAGATATCGCCCTTAACGAAAGTATAGTTAGGCTTGTCCTCAATGTCCTTGAGGTTAGCCAGGTTGCCTGCGTATGTCAACTTATCGAGGTTGATGATGTGATACTCAGGATATTTGTTCACGAAAAGCCTTACTACGTGTGAGCCGATGAAACCAGCACCGCCCGTGATAATGATATTCTTCATTTCAATTAATAATTTACAATTAATAATTATTTTGCTTCCGCCAATTCGGCGATACACTTCTTCAAACTGTCAGTCCAGTATGGCACCTTGAAACCGAAGGTCTGCTTCAGCTTACTCTTGTCGAGCACTGAGAAGTGAGGACGCTTCACTGGGCTTGGGAACTCCTCGCTGTAGCAAGGCTGGATATCGCAGGTATTGCCGCTGAGCTCGCAGATAATCTTGGCAAAATCGAACCAAGAGCATACACCCTCGTTAGAGAAATGATAGATGCCAGTCTTGTCGAGCTGGTTGGTCTCGATGATGTGAGAGATGACAGCAGCCAGGTCGCCGGCATAGGTAGGAGTACCCACCTGGTCGAATACCACCTTCAGGGTGTCGTGACTTGCCGTGAGGTTCTGCATCGTCTTCACGAAGTTCTTACCCCACTGCGAGTAGAGCCATGCCGTACGGATGATGATGTGCTTGCAGCCAGTAGCCTCGATGCTCTTTTCTCCTGCGAGCTTGGTCTTGCCATATACGCCGAGCGGATTGGTTTCCCAGTCTTCCTTGCAAGGGATGTTCTTGTCGCCCTGGAACACATAGTCTGTGCTCACATG
>ENA-UEOZ01000425-UEOZ01000425.1-human-gut-metagenome-genome-assembly--contig:-NODE-425-length-29399-cov-10.139281_pt1 | contig 29399 bp, 23 predicted proteins | sample MGYA00242898_ERZ507912 | MGnify/ENA primary metagenome ERZ507912 (study PRJEB26167, sample SAMN06115410) | human gut metagenome | host: Homo sapiens | place: China:Chongqing | collected 2016-04-27... | reverse complement strand
CTGAGCAAGAAGGCCGGCAAAAAGCAGTATCTGGTGCCCTACCTCATGTCCAGCCACCCGGGCAGCACCCTGAAGGATGCCGTCTATCTGGCCGAGTACCTTTATAAGAACCACATGCGCCCGGAGCAGGTGCAGGATTTCTACCCCACTCCCGGCACCGTGAGCACCTGCATGTTCTACACCGGCCTCGACCCCTACACCCTCAAGCCGGTGTTCGTGGAAAAGACCCCCGAGGGCAAGGCCCTGCAGCGTGCATTGCTGCAATACTATGAGCCCCGCAACGCCGAAAAGGTGGTCAAGGCCCTGCGGATGACCCACCGGGAGGACCTCATCCCCCTGCTGGTGCCCGCCGAGGGCCGCCGCGCGGTGCAGCGCTCGGCCCGCCGCGCCGACAGCCCGGAGGTGACCATCCACAACGACGGCACCTACACCGTGCGCCCCAACCAGAAGGGCAAGGGCAAGCCTGCCCACGGCCCGAACCGCACCGCCGCCCCTGCCGGGCGTCAGCCCAGCCCGGGTGCCCGCTTTGCGCCGCACTCGGCCCCCGGACACAAACCCAAAAAGAATCAACAGAAAGAGAATACATCGTGGAAAACTGGAACAAAGAAAAAGTGACCCCGAAAAGGAAAACCGGCCTGCTGCAGCGGCTGCTGTCGCTGGCCGCTGCGGCCGCACTGGCCCTGAGCCTTGTAGGCTGTGGTACCTCGGCTGTGGTGCCGGGCGGCAGTGCCGACGTGGTGCCCAACCCTTCCTCTACGGCAGCCAGCGTGGATGCCCCGTTCGAGATGCACTTCATCGACGTGGGGCAGGCGCTGAGCGTGCTGGTGGAATGTGACGGCCAGTTCATGCTGTACGACGGCGGCAACGTGGACGACGGCAGCCTGGTGGTGTCCTACCTGCAGAAGCAGGGGGTGGAAGAGCTGCAGTATGTATTCTGCTCCCACGCCCACGAGGACCATGTAGGCGGCCTGGCGGCTGCGCTGGCCTACTTCCCGGCCAATCATGTATACAGCCCGGTGACGGAGGCCTCCACCAAGTGCTTCCGGGATTTTGTCAAGTACACCCAGCAGCAGGGCCTGCAGGTGGAAGTGCCCGCCGTGGGCACCACCTGGCCCCTGGGCAGTGCTAGCGTGACCATGCTGGGCCCCGTGGCGCAGTACAGCGACACCAACGATACCTCCATCGTGCTGCGCATCGACTACGGTTCCACCAGCTTTCTGCTCACCGGTGACATGGAAAAGACCGCAGAGAGCGACCTTGTGGCCAGCGGTGCCAATCTGAAAGCCGATGTGCTGCAGGTGGGCCACCACGGTTCCAGCACCTCCACCGGCTACGCCTTCCTGAACGCGGTCCTGCCGGAGATGGGCATCATCTCCTGCGGGGTGAACAACAAATACGGCCACCCGCATGAGGAGACCCTGAGCATCCTGCGGGACGCCGGGGTGGTCGTGTACCGCACCGACCTGCTGGGCACCATCACCATTGGCAGCGACGGCCAGAACTACACCGTGGGCACCGAGCACTTTGCCGCCGATGCCGAGTTGAACCCCACCGACCCGGCGGCTGCCAGCACGGCACAGCAGGCTTACATCGGCAATGTGAACAGCAAAAAGTTCCACCTGCCCACCTGCCCGAACCTGCCGGCCGAGAAGAACCAGATCCTCTTCTCCAGCGACGACGAGGCCATCGAGGCAGGCTACACGCCCTGCTCCACCTGCATCAAATAAGAGTACTCCCTCAGTCAAACCCTTCGGGTTTGCCAGCTCCCTCTGAGATGGAGCCTTCTGACGGAACCGGGATGTTTCCTGTTGAAAGCGGAACGTTTCCGGACCGTCAAGGCCCCCTCCCCGAGGGGGCTGGCACGGCGTGAGCCGTGACTGAGGGATTTTTTGCATTCTCCGGGATTGATAAAATCCCATAGCTGCGGTATACTTAAAACCACTTTATTTCAAAAAAGCAAGGAGGAACCGCAGATGCAGCTGGGGCAGAGCAGGACCCTGCCGGTGGAAAAACCGGAGCAGATCGACCTTGCGCAGGCAGCGCGGTATTTCGGCGCGCGCGGGGAGGCGGACACCGCCACCATGGCCCTGCTGCAGCGCTGCGCCGTACCGTTGCTGGCCGCTGCGACGCCCCGCGCCGTCTGGCTGCGGGCGGAGGTGAAGGCGCTGGCCGAAGCCGGCATCCTGCGGGGCAGCGACGTGATGCGGCATCTGGAGGGCTGCGGGCAGGCCATTCTGCTGGCCGTGACCCTTGGCCTCGGGGTGGACGCCCAGATCCGCCGCGCCGGGGTGGGGGATATCGCCGCCGGTGTAGCGTCCGATGCGCTGGGCAGCGCCCTGGCGGAGCAGACCGCCGACGCGGCGGAAGCCGAGCTGCGCCAGCTGGCCGCAGCCGAGGGGAGTTACCTCACCGGGCGGTTCTCGCCGGGCTATGGCGACTGGGACATCGCGGTGCAGCCGCTGGTGGCCGCCGCGCTGGACACGGCGCGCCGGGCCGGGCTGTGCGTCACCGATACCAACCTGATGACCCCCCGCAAAAGCGTGACCGCCATTCTGGGGGTCGGCGACCATCCGGTCAAGGGACATCTGGCCGGGTGCGAGCACTGTGTGCTGCGCACCCGCTGCGAATACAGAAAGAGGGGAAAGACCTGTGCAAGTGAGTGAACTTTTCAAGCAGAGCAATACCATCCTGCTGGACGGCGGCATGGGCACCATGCTGCAGGCGGCCGGCCTGAAGCTGGGCGCCCGGCCGGAGGAACTGAACATCACCGACCCGCAGCTCATCGAGGGCATCCATGCGCAGTATGCCGCAGCGGGCAGCCGTATCATCAACGCCAACACCTTTGGCGCGTCGGCCCACAAGCTGGCGGGCAGCGCCTACAGTCTGGAAGAGATCATTGCGGCGGGCATTGCCAACTGCAAGCGGGCCTGTGCGCCCTATGGTGCGCTTGCCGCGCTGGATGTCGGCCCGCTGGGCGAGCTGCTGGAACCCAACGGCACCCTGGCCTTTGAGGATGCCGTGGAAGAATACGCCCGCATCGTGCGGGCCGGTGCGGCGGCCGGGGCCGACCTGATCTTTTTTGAGACCTTCACTGACCTGTACGAGCTCAAGGCCGCGCTGCTGGCCGCTCGGGAAAACTCCAGCCTGCCCATCCTGGCCAGCATGAGTTTTGAAGCCGGCGGCCGCACCTTTACCGGCTGCACGGTGGAGAGCTTCGGCGTCACCGCCCGGGGTCTGGGGGCCAGCGCCGTGGGCATCAACTGCTCGCTGGGCCCCAAGGAGATCTTCCCCATGGCAAAGCGCCTGACCGAGGCCGTGCCCGGCAACTTTCCGGTGTTCGTCAAGCCCAACGCGGGTCTGCCCCGGGCCGACGGCAGCGGCTACGACATTACCCCGCAGCTGTTTGCGCTGGAAATGAAGCCCTACCGGGAGCTGAATCTGTTTGCCGCCGGCGGCTGCTGCGGCACCACGCCGGAGTTCATCCGGCTGCTGAACGGGGTGTTCAAGGGCTGTGTGCCGGGCCGCCCGGCCCACGCCATGCCCTCGGTGCTGTGCACCCCCATGAATTATGTCAACGTGGACGGCATCACCGTGGTGGGCGAGCGCATCAACCCCACCGGCAAAAAGCGCTTCCAGCAGGCACTGCGGGAGAATGATATGAACTATGTTCTGGAACAAGCCGTGAGCCAGGTGGAAGCCGGGGCGCAGGTGCTGGACGTGAACGTGGGTGCCCCCGGCGTGGATGAACCGGCCCTGATGCCGCAGGTGGTCAAGGCCCTGCAGAGCGTGGTCAGCCTGCCGCTGCAGCTGGATTCCTCCAACGTGCAGGCACTGGAAAACGGCCTGCGGGTGTACAACGGCAAGCCCATCGTCAACTCCACCAACGGCGAGCCGGAAAAGCTGCGGGCCATCCTGCCCCTGTGCAAAAAGTACGGCGCGGCCATCGTGGGCCTTGCCATCGACGAGCGGGGCATCCTGCCCGCCGCAGAGGACCGCGTGGCCATTGCCCGCCGCATCACCGAGGCGGCACTGGAAGCCGGAATCCCCCGCGAGGACATCTACATTGACTGCCTGACCCTGACCGCCAGCGCCCAGCAGAAGGATGTGCTGGCCACGGTGCAGGCGCTGGAAGCCTGCAAGAAGGAGCTGGGCGTGCGCACCATCCTGGGCGTGTCCAACATCAGCTTCGGCCTGCCCTGCCGTTCCTACCTGAACACCACCTTTCTCACCATGGCCATGTATGCCGGGCTGGATCTGGCCATCATGAACCCCTCCAGTGAAGAGATGATGGCCGCCGTATATGCCTACAACGTGCTGACCAACCGGGACGCGCAGAGCATGCAGTACATTGAGCGCTACGCAAACCGGGTGCCTGCCTCCACGGCCCTGAAGCAGGCAGCCCAGGCCGCACCTACGGCGGCAGCTTCCGACGGGAGCGCTGAAATTTCCGGCCCCTATGCGGCGCTGATCAAGGCGGTGGAAAAGGGCCTGAAGGGCGACGCCGCTGCCCAGACCCGCGCCCTGCTGGCCGAAAAGCAGCCGCTGGAAGTGGTGGACGAAGCCCTGATTCCGGCGCTGGACATCGTGGGTGCCAAGTATGAGAAGGGCACCCTCTTCCTGCCGCAGCTGCTGCAGGCTGCCAGCGCCGCCCAGAGCGCCTTTGAGGAGATCAAGACCGCCATTGCCCAGAAAGGCGAGGGCAGCGCCAGCAAGGGCCGCATCGTGCTGGCCACCGTGAAGGGCGACGTGCACGACATCGGCAAGAACATCGTCAAGGTCATTCTGGAAAACTACGGCTTTGAGGTCATCGACCTGGGCCGTGATGTGCCGGTGGAGACCGTGGTGGACACCGTGCGGGAAAAGGATGTGCATCTGGTGGGCCTTTCGGCCCTGATGACCACCACCCTCAAGAGCATGGAGGAGACCATCGCCGCCCTGCATGCAGCCAAACTGGACTGCAAGATCATGGTGGGCGGTGCCGTGCTCACCCCGGAATACGCCGAAAAGATCGGCGCGGACTGGTACGCTAAGGACGCCAAGCGCAGCGCCGACATCGCCAAGGAATTCTTTGGGGTGTGATTCCTGCAAAAACAGAGAAGGAGAAAACCATGAAAAATACGGCTTTCAGCCTGATGACGGCATTGCTGGCAGTGATGAACGAAAGTGAACCGAAAGACCCGTACTATGTGCTGGCGCAGTATTTTTTGTATCACTTCGACCAGCTGCGGGATCTGAACATCTACGACGTGGCGGATGCCTGCTATGTGTCCCGCAGCGGCATCCGGCGGTTTTGCCAGTCCATCGGCTTTGACAACTTTTCCGACCTGAAGGCTGAGGCCGATGAATGGAAGCGCCAGTGCAACTACTTCATCGGCTACAGCGTGCGTCCGGACTACAAGGAATACCTTTCCGGCAGCATCGGGGAGATGATGGAGGAAATCAACCGCATTGCCACTCCCGCTGTACTGGATAAGCTGGCCGAAAGTATTCATGCCAGCCGACATGTGGTGCTCTTCACCTCGGATTTTTCCGGCATGGCGGCTCGCAGCTTCCAGCAGTCCATGGTGGTCATGGGCAAGCTGGTGCAGATCGTGTCCGATGCCCACTATACGCTGGATTATCTGAAAGTGCTGACACCGGAGGACCTGCTCATTACAGTTTCAGCCACCGGCAACTTTGCCACCCTGATGGAGCCAATGGTGCAGAAGGCTGCAGCCTATAAGGTGCTGGTGACGGTCAACCACGCCATAAAAATGTGGAAAAGCTACGATCAGGTGATCTACCTGAGCGAAAAGGACAACAGCGGTGCCCGCACGGTGTACTCCCAGTATGGTATGACCTATTTCTTTGATATCCTGTACAGCTACTATGTGAACAACTACCGGGAGACTGACCTGCTGCAGGGTCCAATTTCTGAACTGCCTTTGTCGGATTCTCAAAAAATGCGGGTGCAAAGATGTGCAGAATGACGGGTGAAACCGTGGAACTGCTCAAAAACAAAAGAATAAATTGTTCAACCATCCAAACGGGGTTCGCATCGCGAACCCCATTTTTTGTCGGAGATGTGTTACGATAGTCCTGCAAAGAATTGAACCCGCGGGGGCTTCTGCGACGGCAGAACAGACTGACAAAGATGGAAAGGATCACACTATGTATTACGGACACAACCCCAAATTCCCGGACAACTTCATGTGGGGCGCTTCCAGCGCTGCCTGGCAGGTGGAAGGCGGAGTCGCCGATGGCGGACGCACGCCGGCCATCATCGACCTGAACTCCAAGACCAAGAAGCCGTTTGCGGATAACACCTATGCGGCGGATCACTATCATCACTACAAGGAAGATGTGGCCCTGATGGCAGAGTGCGGTTTCTCCAGCTATCGTTTCTCGCTCAGCTGGTCCCGCATCATCCCTCATGCAGACGGCAAGGTGAACCCCGAAGGCATCGCGTTCTACAATGATCTGATCAATGAGCTGGTGGCCCACAACATCACCCCCATCGTTACCCTGTATCACTACGACCTGCCGGTCTGGGTGGATGAGCTGGGCGGCTGGAAAAGCCGCGACACCGTGGAAAGATTCGAGCACTACTGCCGCGTCTGCTTTGAGAACTTCGGCGACCGGGTCAAATACTGGCTGTCGCTGAACGAGCAGAATATGCAGATCTGCTATGGCAACTGGCTGGGCGTCAGCAAGGGCTGTGACGACTGGTTCAAGGATCAGTGGAAGATCAACCATATCATGAACCTGTGCCATGCCAAGGCTGTCAACGCCTGCCATGAGATGGTGGCGGGCGGCAAGATCGGCCCTGTGCCCGGCTGCGTGCCCATCTACCCGGAGACCTGCCGCCCCGAGGATCAGATCGCTGCTATGAACGCCGAGGAGTTCACCGAGAAGTTCTGGATCGATACCTATGTTTACGGCGAGTACAGCAACTTTATCAAGCACTACTGGAAAGAGAACGACATCGACATCGGAATGCAGCCCGGCGATGCAGAACTGATGAAGAGCGCCAAAATCGATTTCATCGCCGTCAACTGCTACCGCAGCAACGTTGCAAAGTATGCGCCGCATGACGCAAAACAGCAGGATTATCTGCTGAATAAGAACGGCGTCAAGGGCCAGATGGTGTTCCCCGTGGAGCCGGGCCGCTACGCTCTGACCCGCAATCCCTATGTCGAGTACACCGACTGGGATTGGGAGATCGACCCCTCCTGCCTGCGCTATGAGATGCGTTACCTGTGGGATCACTATCACCTGCCCATGATGATCACCGAGAACGGTTATGGCGCCCATGAGACGAAGGACGCCGACGGCCAGGTGCACGATCAGGGCCGCATCGACTACTTGCGGGAGCACATTTATCAGCTGGGCATGGCCATCGAGGACGGCTGCGAGGTCATCGCATACAACCCCTGGTCCTTCACCGATCTGCTGTCCACCGGCAATGGCATGGCAAAGCGTTACGGTCTGGTGTACATCGACACCACCGATGAGGAGCAGAACGCGGCCAAGAGCGTGGAAGAGCTGTCCATGAAACGTATCCGGAAGGATTCCTTCTACTGGTACTCCAAGCTGATCCGTTCCAACGGTCAGGACTGGGGAAAGGAGATGCTGAAATAATGGCAAAGAAGGATTATAAGGCCATGGCGGCCGGCATCATCAAGCAGGCCGGCGGAGCGGACAACATTGTCAGCGCGACCCATTGCATGACCCGTCTGCGCCTTGTACTGCGGGATCGATCCAAGTTTGACACCGATGCCGTCAAGCAGGTGCCCGGCGTGCTGAACGTCATCATCCAGAACGGCGAATATCAGGTGGTCATCGGCCAGGATGTCCCTGACCTGTATGAAGAGGTCGTCAAGATCGACGGCATCCAGGCCGGCGGCAGCGTGCAGGACGATGAGGCCGCAGCCAAGGATCTGGCACAGGATCACGGCAACATCGGCAACGCGATCCTCTCCTTCATCGGCGGCACGTTCAGCCCGGTGATCCCGGTGCTGGTGGCAGGCGGCCTGACTGGTGCGGTGCTGTCCCTGCTGACCAACGTGTTCGGCGTCTCGACGGAGTCTGGCACCTACACCATCTTCTACGCCATCAACCAGGCGACCTTCTACTTCCTGCCCATCTTCATCGGCTTTGCAGCCGCTGCCCGCCTGAAATCCAATGGTTTCCTGGGCGCATTTCTGGGCGCGATCCTGCTGTACTCCAGCATCAACGGTGCCGAAGGTCTGGACTTCTTCGGCATCCCGGTGCAGGCTATCAGCTATAACAGCACCGTGTTCCCGGTCATTCTGGGCGTGCTGTTCATGAGCGTGGTCTACAAGTTCCTGCAAAAGCATATCCCGGTCTTTCTCAAGACCATCGTCGTCCCGCTGCTGACCATGCTGATCACGGTGCCTGTCACCCTGATCGTTCTCGGCCCCATCGGCAACACCGTGGGCACCTGGCTGGCAAACGGTGTTTACGCTCTGTACCAGGCAGTTCCCGCGCTGGCCGTCATGGTCATCGGCATCACCACCCCGCTGATGGTTTTCTTTGGCATGAACAACGCCACCTACCCTGTGGTCTTTGCCCTGATGGCAGCTGTCAACTCTGACCCGCTGATCTGCACTGGCATGGCTCCCGCAAACGTGGCCGTTGGTGGTGCCTGCTTGGCCGCATCCCTGCTGTCCAAGAATGTGGAAGAAAAGTCCGTCAGCGTCTCCGCCGGTATCACCGCTCTGTGCGGCATCACCGAGCCGGGCGTCTACGGTGTGCTGTTCCCCAAGACCTACCCGCTGATTGGCGCTATGATCGGTGGCGGCATCGGTGGTCTGTTGGCCGGTATCCTGGGCATGACCCAGTACGTTATCTCCACGCCGGGCTTCATCAGCCTGCCTGCCTACATTGACCCCACCGGTTCCAGTTACAACCTTATCGTCTCGGTCATCGTGATGATTGTGGCTGTGGTCCTGGGATTCGTTGCAACCTACGCACTGGGCAAGCGCGCCGAAGCTAAGAAATAAGCCCCTGCAACAGGAAGAAAAGCAAGATCCCATCTGCAAAGGAAGAGCCGCTGCATCACACAAGAGAACGACGCGGCGGTTCTTCTTTTTTCGGCCCGCACAGGGAAGTACTGTGGTGGGCCGGTACCGTAAAGTGTGGCCGACAAAGCAAATAAAAATACCTTCCATTGGAGCCGTTCTGCTCCAGCGGAGGGTGTTTTACATTATACGCTTTGTTTTTTCTTGGACTTGTTTGCCAGCTGGTCGACGATCCACGAGGCGAAGAAACCCAGTGCAAGGCCCAGCACAAGGCCGCCCAGCACATCGGTGGGGAAGTGCACATACAGGTACAGCCGGGTAAAGGCGATGAAAGCCGCCAGCACCAGCGCGGGGACGCCCAACTTCCGGTTTTGCAGCCAGAGCGCAAAGGCTGCCGCAAAAGCCGAGGCCGTGTGCCCGGAGGGGAAGGAGTGGCCATGGGGACGCTTGACCAGAATGGTGATCGCCGTGTTCACGTCGCAGGGGCGGGGCCGGGCGAACAGCGGCTTGAGGATGCAGTCCCCGGCCACCAGATACAGTACCAGCGCCGTGGCCATGGCGCACCCGGCCTTGCGGGTGCGGCGGAACAGCAGCAAAAGCAGCGTGAACGCGATCCAGATCTCACCGTGCTCACCGGCGTAGTTGAGAAAGACGGCCAGCGCATCCAGCACCGGGTTGTGGAACTGCTGCAGCCAGTCCAGAAATGCGAATTCAAACGGCATAAAGAACCTCCTGTCTGTTGGTTCTATGGTAACACATCTTCCGACCCACCACAACCCGGCAGGCAAAAAACAGGAGTGCAGAAATAAGTTACATCTGTTATATTTGGATGCGATATTACAACGCGGAAAGCAAAAACGCCCGTTCCGACGGTAAAGGCCGGAACGGGCGCAGGATGCGAGAGGATCAGAGGCCCATCTCGGGCAGGGTGGGGTAGCTGTCGATGGCACCGTGCTTCTGTACGCTCAGGCCGCAGAACCGGTTGGAAAAGTCCAGGTACTCCTCCAGCTTTTTGCGGGGCAGCTTTTCCAGCTTGTCCACCGTCACGCCGTCCCGGCTCAGCTGCCACAGGAAGGAGCCGATGAAGCCGTCGCCCGCACCGGTGGTGTCCACGGCCCTGACCTTCTGGCAGGGGGCAAAGGCATGGGAGGCGCGGGTGTAGGCGTAGGCCCCCTTGCTGCCGCAGGTGTACAGCACCAGCTGTACATCCCCGGCAAACAGCTGGGGCAGGGCGGCTTCGATGTCGGCGGTGCCGGTGAGAAACTCCAATTCCTCGTCCGAGACCTTCAGGATGTTGGACAGCGGCAGGAACTGCAGCACGGTCTGGCGCAGCATCCCCCGGTCGGGCCAGAGGGGGAAGCGGAGGTTCGGGTCAAAGCTCACGATCGCACCGGCCTCCCGGGCGGCTCCGATGGCGGCCAGATGGGCGTGGCGCATGGGGCTGTCCACCAGCGAGACGCTGCAGAAGTGCAGGGCAAAAGCGTCGCGGAACCAGGCCAGGTCGATCTGCTCCGGGGCATACAGCAGGTCGGCCGAGGGCTTGCGGTAAAAGCTGAAGGTGCGGTTGCCGTCCTCCTCCAGGCTCACGAAGGCAAGGGCGGTGTTGGCCTTGTCGGTGAACACCAGATGGCTCAGGTCGATGCCGCAGGCTTCCAGCTCCCGTGCGATTTTGTGGCCGAAGGGGTCATCGCCCAGCTGGGTGAGAAAGCTGCTGGCACCGCCCAGACGGGCAAAGGCAGCGCAGACATTGGCCGGTGCGCCGCCGGTGCGCGGGCTGAAGGACGGCACCTCGTCAAAGGTGCATCCCACGCGGGACGGGATCATGTCGATCAGCGCTTCGCCGATGGAAAACAGAGTATTGCCGGGCATAGAAAACCTCCAGATCACAAATTGCAGAGTTCACAGGCTGCCCCGGTCAGCTTTACGCTCACGTCGCCGGGGGCAGGGTAGTACCGGGTGCTGAACACCGTAGCTCCCCCGTTCAGGAAAATTTCCAGCGAGGAATTGTCGCCCACCACCCGCAGGCTGCGGCAGGGGGCTGCCAGCCGGGCGCGGCGCACGGTGCGGCCGTCGGCCAGAGCGGGGTCGGTGAAGCGCAGGGTGCAGGTGCAGTCCTGTTCAGTATACACCAGCTGCACCCCCTGCGCAACCGTCAGGCAGAAGTCTCCGGCGGGTGCGGCGGTCAGGTCAAAGCGCGGGGCAAGGAACACTTCCTCGCCGCTGGCGGCGTGCAGGGCGGCGGCGCTGCGCTGCGCGTCCAGCTCCGGCACCGGGTTCTGCAGCAGGGTGCCGTCCGGCCCGGCCGTCAGCACGCGGGGCACGGTGAAGCAGTGCTGCCAGCCGTAAGCCACGGTGGGCGCGTTGCCGTAGTCGGCGTCCGGCATGCCCATCCAGCCGATCTGGATGCGGCGGCCGTTGCCGTCCACAAAGCTCTGGGGGGCGTAATAATCAAAGCCTGCGTCCAGCTCGTGGAATTCGCTCAGGGTGCAGTCCCCGCGCCAGTCACCGTGGATGGCAAACCAGCCGCAGCCGTAGACGTTCTGGCAGTCGATGCCCTGGGGGGACACCGCCAGATACCATTGCCCGTCCAGACAGAACAGGTCCGGGCACTCCCACATGTAGCCGAAGGGTTCCGGGGTGGTCAGGGTGTTGATATGGGTCCAGCGGAGCTTATCGGTGCTTTCCAGCACCAGCACTTCGCCCTTGTCCTCCAGCGTGCGGGCACCCAGCACCATGTAGTACCGGCCTTCGTAGGCGAACACCTTGGGGTCCCGCACATGGCAGGTGAGCCCGGCGGGGTAGTCGCGGTTAGTCAGCAGGCACTGCTTGCTGTCGAGGGTCACGCCGTCCTTGCTGATGGCCAGGCAGACGTTGTGCCCGCGGCCCTCTTTGATGTAATCGAAATTGCCGGGGTGCTTGACGTTGCCGGTGTAGTAGAGGTACATGGTGCCATCCTCCACCAGGGCTGAGCCGGAGTAGGCACCGTGGCAGTCAAAAGGCTCGTCCGGATAGAGCATCACCGGCAATTGCTCCCAGTGGAGCAGGTCGGTGCTCACGGCGTGGCCCCAGTGCTTGACCCCGCCGTTCACGTCGAAGGGGCCGTACTGGAAGAATGCGTGGTACTGCCCGCCGTAGACGCACAGGCCGTTGGGGTCGTTCAGCCAGCCCACCGGGGGCTGCAGGTGGAACCGCTGGCGGTGGGGGTCGGCGGCAACGGTTTCCTTGCCCAGCGACTCCACCAGAGACACCAGCTTTTTCAGATCGCGCTGGAGTGCGTTCATACCTTGACCTCCTCAGGGCTCCAGATGACCCAGGTCGCGGCGAAGGACACGCCGAAGGAGATGGCCATCATGATGATGTACTGCAGCGGCATGTGCAGGTGCAGCAGGATGCCGAAGATGCCGGTGACGCCGGTGCCGGTGGCACCCAGCCCCACGATGCTGGCGTACCATGCGCCGCAGGCACCGCCCAGCAGGCCGCCGATGAAGGGCTTGAAGTAGCGCAGGTTCACGCCGAAGATGGCAGGCTCGGTGATGCCCATGCAGGCGGACAGGGCAGAGGGCAGGGCCATGGACTTGACCTTGGTGTCCTTGCTCTTGAGGGCCACGGCCAGTGCAGCACCGCCCTGTGCCACGTTGGCGGCGCTGGCCAGCGGCAGCCAGTAGGTATAGCCGTAACGGGCCAGCTGGCCCAGGTCGATCAGGGTGTACATGTGGTGGATGCCGGCCACGACGGTGACCGCGTACAGGCCGCCCATGATGAAGGAGCCGATGCCGTAGGGCAGGGTGATGAGGGTCTGCACGCCGGTGATGATGCCGTTTTCCAACTTGGTAAACACGGGACCGATGGCGGCCAGGGTCAGGTAACCGGTGACGAACACGGACACCAGCGGGGTGACGAACAGGTCAAACATGGCGGGCACCACCTTGTGCAGCCGCTTTTCGATCTGGCACATGAGCCACACGGCGATGATGACCGGGATGACGTGGCCCTGATAGCCCACCAGCGGCACCGAGTACAGGCCGCCGAACACCGGCTGCATCACGTTGACGCCGTTGGAAACGGTCCAGGCGTTCTGCAGGTCGGGGTGGATCATGATCATGCCGATGACTGCACCCAGATAGGGGTTGCCGCCGAATACCTTGGCGGCGGAGTAGGCGATGAGGATGGGCAGGAAGGTGTAGGCCGTATTAGAGAACAGCTTGGCGAACACATACACCGAGCCGGTGGTGTCGATGTTCAGGAAACCGTTGTTCACCATGAAGTTCAGCGCTTCCATGATGCCCATCAGGAAGCCGGAAGCCACGATGGCGGGGATGATGGGCACAAAGATGTCGCCCAGGGTCTTGATGGCCCGCTGATACCAGGGTGCCTTGGCGGCGGCCGCCTGCTTCACGTCCTCCTTGCTGCCGCCCTCGATGCCGGCCAGCTGGATGAACTCGTCGTATACCTTGTTCACCGTGCCGGTGCCGAAGATGATCTGCAGCTGGCCCTGTGCCTCAAAAACGCCCTTGGCACCCTCGGCGTTTTCCAGCTCCTGCTTGTTGACCTTTGCGTTGTCTGCGATGACCAGACGCAGGCGAGTGGCGCAGTGTGCGGCCGACACGATGTTGTCTTTTCCGCCGATGCAGTCCAGGACCTGTTGTGCTGCGTGTTTGTAATCCATAGTGCACTTCTCCTTTGCTTGATGCTTCCTCTTCCAAAGACCGACCACTGAGTTGTAATCGGTTTCACTGGCATGATTATACGATAATCAGCGCAATATTTCCATTCGCAGAGGGCATAAAGTTGGGATGCGTTCTGTTATTGATTTCACATGGTTTCATATCGCTCAGTCCCCCGTGCTCTCCCGACAGACCAGCTCATACCCCAGCATCTGGCTGCGGGGCACGGTGTGGGGGTCGTTGAGCAGGTCCATCAGCAGGGCGGCGGCGTCCCGGCCGGAGGTCTTGTAGTGCAGGTGGGCGCTGGTCAGCGGCACAAAGGTATTGCGCCCCACACTGCTGTCGCCTACGGCGGCGATCATCACATCCTCCGGGATGCGGATGCCTGCCTCCCGGCAGTACTGCATGGCACCCAGGGCAATGGCGTCGGTGGCGCAGAACAGGCAGTCGATGCGGGGGTCGCTGCCCAGCAGGCGGGCGGCCTGCTCGTAGCCGGACGCAGTGCTGAACTTTGCCACCACCATGCGCTGGGGCCGCACCGGCAGCCCGGCGTCCTTCACGGCGGCTTCAAAACCTGCCCGGCGCTGCTGCCCGGCGGCCTTGTCCAGCAGGGTGACCCCGATGTAGCCCGGGGCATGGCGGCCCTTGGCCAGCATGTGGGCCGTGGCAGCCTGTGCCGCGCCAAAGTCGTCGTGGTACACGCTGCAGCAGCCCGGAAACTGCTGCCCCAGCACCACCAGCGGCACATGCATCCGCTCCAGCACGGCCTTGTGCTCCGGGGTGTACACGGTGGCAATGAGCAGGATGCCGTCCACCGTGTGGCGGCACAGGGTGTCCAGGGCGCGGAGTTCCTTCTGCGGGTCGTTGGCGGTGTTGATGAGCAGCAGCTGGTAGCCGGATTCTTCCAGCACGCTGCCGATGCCCTCCACGATGCGGGGGCAGCTGTCGCTGGACAGTTTGGGCAGGATGACCCCCACCTGCCGGGTGCGGCGGGTGCGCAGCATCTGGGCCTGTATGCTGGGGTGGTAGCCGGTGGCTTCCACAGCGGCCTCGATGCGTGCCCGCTTGTCGGCACTGAGGTAGCCGCCGTTGAAGTAGCGGCTCACCGCCGCCTTGGATACACCGGCATACTGGGCAAATTCGGTGATGTTCATGAAATGCCTCCTCATTTTTCTGCGCTGCAGGGCAGTTTTGGAATTGACTTGACGCGCGGGGTGTGCTACAATACCGCTTTGTGTATGACAATTTCCGGGAAAAAGGGAAAACCAAGATGAATCTGACAAAGCAGTTCTTTAAATACGTATCGCAGAATATTTTCGGTCTGCTGGGCACGTCCTGCTATATTCTGGCCGATACCTATTTTATCTCGCAGGCGGCGGGCACCGACGGCGTGACCCTGCTCAACCTCTGCCTGCCCATTTATAACTTCATTTTTGCTATCGGCTCCATGATCGGTCTGGGTGCGGCCACCCGCTACGCCATCCTCCGCGCACAGGGCGAGGAGCGGGCGGCACAGCGGTATTTCTCCAATGCCGTCTTTTGCGCCTGCCTGCTGGCCGTGCCCTTTGTGCTGGTGGGCATCTTCTGCCCCGGCACACTGCTGCGGCTCATGGGCGGCGATGCCGGCATCGTGGCGCTGGGCATCCCCTATGCGCGCATCTTTCTGCTGTTCACGCCCTTTTTTATGTGCAACTACATCGTGTCGGCCTTTGTCCGCAACGACGGTGCGCCCTCGCTGGCCATGGTGGCCACGCTGAGCGGCAGCCTGTTCAATGTGGTGTTCGACTACATCTTCATGTTCCCCATGGGGCTGGGGCTGGCCGGTGCGGCACTGGCCACCGCCGTTTCGCCGATGCTCAGCATCGCCATCTGCAGCCGCCACTTCTTCCAAAAAGACAACACGGTGCAGTTCGTGCGGCAGCTGCCCTCGGCAAAGCTGCTGGGGCAGAGCTGCCAGCTGGGCATCTCCGGCTTTGTGGGGGAGATGTCCTCCGGCGTGACCACGACGGTGTTCAACTTCCTGCTGCTGGGTCTGGCCGGGAATGTGGCCGTGGCGGCCTACGGCGTCGTGGCCAACTTTGCGCTGGTGGCCACCGCCATTTTCAACGGTGTGGCCCAGGGTGCCCAGCCGCTGGTGAGCCGCTGCTACGGCCACAGTGACCGCGCCGGAGCCCGGAAGCTGCTCATTCTGGGCAGCTGCACCGCGCTGGCACTGGCCGCCGCGCTGTACGCGGTGGTGTTCGGCATGACCGATACGCTGGTGGGCTGGTTCAACAGTGAAAACTCGGTGCAGATGGCCCGGTTTGCCCACAACGGCATGCGGCTGTACTTCGTGGGCTACTTCTTTGCCGGGTTCAACATCGTGGCGGCGGGCTACCTGAGCGCCACCAACCGCCCGGTGGAAGCCTCGGTCACCTCCATCTGCCGCGGCGTGGCGGCCATTGTGGTCTGCTCGCTGGTGATGAGCACCCTCTTTGGCATGAACGGCGTGTGGGCGGCCTTCCCGGCATCGGAGCTGCTGACGGCGCTGCTGACCCTGTTTTTGCTGTTGCGCCCCAAGCCGCAACCTTAAATAAACAGCTCCTGCTCTCGCTGGGCCTCCTGGGGGGACAGCCCGGAGTGGATGGAATGACCGGCCAGCGCCCGCCATTGTGCGGGGGACTGGCCGGTTTCTTTTTTGAACACCCGGCACAGGTAGTTGGCCCCGGAAAAGCCGCACAGGCTGGCCACCACGTCCAGCGTGTACTCCCGGTGCAGCAGCAGCCGCTGGGCGGCTTCCACCCGCACCCGGGTCAGATAGCGCCCCGGCGGGATGCCCAGCGCGGCGGTGAAGGTGCGCACCAGATGGCTCTTGGACACCCCCAGCCGCTCGCTGAGCTCCTCCACGCCGTACAGGCCCGCGTAGTTGGCCCGGATGTCCGCGATGGCGGCCTGCACCAGCGGCGGCAGGGCGGGGGCGGCGCTGTCGGCGTCGGCCAGCTCACACAACAGGGCAAAGGCCAGCTGGCTGCGCACCCGGCCCGGCAGCTCCTGCTCCGAGGCAAGGCGGTCCAGCAGCTCGGCGGCGGCGGGGCAGGTCTCGCCCCGGGCCAGAAAAGGCAGCTCGTGCAGCCCGGCCAGAAACTGGGCGCTGGCCTGCCCGGTGAGCTGGACGCACAGCAGGTGGCAGCTGCCCTCCGGCTCCAGCACCAGCGGGGCGCGGCTCAGCACCAGATGCCCGGCCGGGACGCTCTGGGGCGGCAGCAGCAGCGCAGCCCCGGCGGGCAGGGGCCCGGCGGAGGGCACACTGGCGGTGCACCGCCCGCTGGAAACAAGGCAGACCCACAGCCCGTCGCCGGTCAGGGTGAGGGGCGCGCAGGGCTGCACATCCTGCACCTGACCGGGCGCGGCCACGGCATTCCAGTCAAACAGCAATATCCGACACCTCAAATCAATAAAATGCTATTTTATATCACAAAATAATCTGTTATTATAATACCAACGAACCGAAGCGCCGTCAAGGGCGCTGCAAACACAAGATTATGGAGGCAAACGATTATGGCTTCGATTAGCTGCCAGCACATCTATAAGATCTACCCGGGCGCTACCGCTCCTTCCGTCACCGACTTCAACCTGGAGATCCAGGATAAGGAATTCATCATCTTCGTCGGCCCCTCCGGCTGCGGCAAGTCCACCACCCTGCGCATGATCGCCGGCCTGGAGGAGATCTCCAAGGGCGAAATGTACATCGGCGGCCGTCTGATCAACGATGTTCCCCCGAAGGACCGCGACATCGCCATGGTGTTCCAGAGCTACGCTCTGTACCCCCACATGACCGTTTACAAGAACATTGCATTCGGTCTGGAGCTGCGCAAGACCCCGAAGGACGAGATCGACAAGCGCGTGCATGAGGCAGCCAAGATCCTGGAGATCGAGCACCTGCTGGACCGCAAGCCCAAGGCTCTGTCCGGTGGTCAGCGTCAGCGTGTTGCTCTGGGCCGTGCAATGGTCCGTAACCCGGCAGTCTTCCTGCTGGACGAGCCCCTGTCCAACCTGGATGCCAAGCTGCGTACCAGCATGCGCACCGAGATCATCAAGCTGCACAAGAAGCTGGCTACCACCTTCATCTACGTTACCCACGACCAGACCGAGGCTATGACCATGGGCGACCGCATCGTCGTCATGAAGGATGGCATCATCCAGCAGGTCGATACCCCGCAGAACCTGTACGATATGCCGTGCAACATGTTCGTTGCAGGCTTCATCGGCAGCCCCCAGATGAACTTCCTGGACGGCACCCTGATCAAGAAGGGCGAGCTGTACGGCATTGACCTGGGCGGCGACGTGATCCCCCTGCCCAAGGAAAAGACCGCCGACGGCAAGCTGGATGCTTACGTTGGCAAGAAGGTCAAGATGGGCATCCGTCCCGAGGATATCGACGACGAGCCCGAGTTCATGGCAAAGCACACCGACTGCCAGCTGGATGCTCAGGTCGAAGTGTCTGAGATGATGGGCGCCGAGATCTACCTGTACCTGGAGTACAAGGGCAACAAGATGACCGCTCGTGTGGCTCCCACCTCCAAGGCCCGCAACGGAGACACCGTCCGCGTTGCCTTTGACCCGCACAAGGTCCACCTGTTCGACATCGAGACCGAGCAGACCATCCTGAACTAAGCTGCAATTATGTGACGATCATTTTTTGATCCTCCTATCATCATACAGAGAACCGCCGGCAGGGAAACCTCCGGCGGTTTTCTGTGTCTATGGACAAGGCAGACAAAAAGCAGCCGCGTACCTTTTGGAAGGCACGCGGCTGCTTTTGCTTTACCGGCAGCTCATTGCCGCAGGGCGGTCAGGCCCGGCGGGAGAAGTGAAACGGAGGTTGTACCAGCTGGGGCTGTCTGGACCTGGTGAGCGCGTCCACCGCCCTGCCAAAGGGCACAAAAAAGCCCCGGAGGGCAGCTTTGCAGCCACACTCCGGGGGAAAGAATGAGGAATTATTGTTTACTTGTAGTCGGGGTTCCGAATCTGGAATGCCACTGCCATGTAGCTGTGGGTGCCGTCAGTCCGGACGACCACGCCGATCTTGGTCCAGCTGCCATTACCCTTTACGTCTACCTTCGTGCCAGGGAACTCCTTGCCGATAGCACTCTGAATATCATTCAGAATCTTAGATACAATAAAGCCGTAGTCATATCTTCCGGTCACGGTGATGGTCAGGTATTCCTTTTCCTCGCCTTCCACATGGACCTTGCCAACCAGCTTTGCGCCAAGGATCTCAATGCTCGAGTTCAAATCCTCTCTCAGATGTCCCTCTGCAACAGCCTGCAGGCTCTTATCATTCTCCTTCAGGCCACTTGCCTGTGCCGTTGACGTAAATCTGTTAAAGGCCTTGTCCTCTGCGTCCGGGTCTCTCTTGCCAAAGTCACCGCCGCCACCGCCACAGGCGGTAAGCATCAGCAGAGCCATGGCACCTGCCAGTAACAGGGCTGCGAACTTCTTCAGGTTTTTCATAGGATCTCCCTCCAGTCTGGTTGTTTTTGTGGATATGTTTCGTGATTCACGGAGCTGCATCCCCGGCGGGGGGACGCTTTCCTTGTCTCAATTATATCGAACAAAAGCCAGGGCTGTCAATGGGGGAGTTCCCTAAAAAATCAGAGGCCAATTCGTGAAAAAGTCACGAAAACAGGTGATATTTGTTGCGCTATTGTAACTGCCATACCAAACTTCGCAAAGAACCTTTGCCGCTTGGAATTTCCTGCCATCGGCCCGGAGGCAGGGGCTGTTTTTCTGGCAGAGACAGTGCCCTTAAATTTGGACAGATGCTGTGTCCAGGGTGCCCTCTCCCCGGCCTCCCAGACGGCAGCGGAAATCCTGGTAGCCAAAGTGGGCCAGCCGGGCCAGGCTGCCGTCGGACCGCAAAAGCCAGATATCCGGCAAGGGCATCCCGTTAAAGGTGTTGTTTTTGCAGGTGGTGTAGATGGCCATATCTCCAAACACCAGCCGCTGGCCCGGGGCCAGCGGGGCCTTGAAGCTGTAGTCTCCCATCACATCCCCTGCCAGGCAGGTGGGGCCGCCCAGCCGCACGGTGCAGGGCTTTTCGCCGGGTTCTCCGGCGTCCAGCAGGGGCGGGCGGTAGGGCATCTCGATAACATCCGGGGTGTGGCAGGCCGCCGACATATCCAGAATGGCAAGGCGGGTGTCTCCATTCTGCAAGGTGTCCAGCACGGTGGTGACGAGGTAGCCCGCGTTCAGCGCCCAGGCCTCGCCCGGCTCCAGGTACACCCGGACGCCGTACTTTGCCTGCACCTGGCAGATGCAATGCTCCAGGGTGGCCAGGTCATAGCCGGGCCGGGTAACGTGGTGGCCGCCCCCAAAGTTCACCCACTTCATTTTGGGCAGCAGGTCCCCGAACGTTGCCTCCACCGCTTTCAGGGTCACAGCCAGGGCGTCGGCGTCCTGCTCACAAAGGGTGTGGAAGTGGAGGCCATCCAGCAGCTCCGGCAGCTCCGGGTGGGCCGCCACAGCGGCGTCCCACTGGGCCCGGGTGGTGCCCAGGCGGCTGCCCGGGGCGCAGGGGTCATAGATGGCATGGCCCTCCTGGGTGGAGCACTCGGGGTTTACCCGCAGGCCCACGCTTTTGCCGGCGGCCTTGGCTGCCGGGCCAAACTGGGCCAGCTGGCCGGGGGAGTTGAACACGATGTGGTCGGCGTACTGCAACAGCTCTGCGAACTCGTCTGCCCGGTAGGCGGCGCAGAACACATGGTTCTCCTTTTCCGGCAGCTGCTCCCGGCCCAGGCGGCTCTCGTACAGGCCGCTGGCCTCGGTGCCTGCCAGGTAGGGGGCCAGCACCGGGTACACATCAAAGTTGGAAAAGGCCTTTTGGGCCAGCAGGGCCCGGCATCCGGTGCGCTGCTGCAGCTCCAGCATGATCTGACCATTCCGGCGCAGCTGGGCCTCGTCCAGCAGGTAGCAGGGGGTGGGCAGGCTTTGCAGCTGCTGTTCCGTCAGGTTTGCCAGCCCCGCAAAGGGCGGGCGGCGATCCTCCAGCCGCATCAGTCCACCAGAGCCGGGCTGTGGCTCTCGCTGCGGGGCAGGCCGTACTGGTCCAGGGCCTCCAGATACGGGTCCGGATCAAACTCCTCTACGGTGTGGACGCCCTTGGTGGTCCACTTGCCGGTCAGCAGCATCAGGGCACCGCACATGGCGGGCACGCCGGTGGTGTAGCTGATGGCCTGGCTGCCCACCTCCTGGTAGCACTCCTGGTGGTCGCAGACATTGTAGATGTAATAGGTCTTATCCTTGCCGTCCTTTTTGCCGGTAAAGATGCAGCCGATGTTGGTCTTGCCCTTGGTGCGGGGGCCCAGGCTGGCAGGGTCCGGCAGCAGAGCCTTGAGGAACTGGATGGGCACGATCTCCTGGCCGTTGAAGTTGACCGGGGTGGTGGACAGCATGCCCACGTCCTCCAGACAGCGCATGTGGTCCAGGTAGCTCTGACCGAAGGTCATGAAGAAGCGGATGCGCTTGGCTTCCGGGATGTTCTTGGCCAGAGACTCGATCTCCTCGTGGTGCAGCAGGTACATATCCTTCTGGCCCACCTGGTCGAAGTTGTACTCCCGCTTGATGCTCATGGCCGGGATCTCCACCCAGTGGCCGTTCTCCCAGTAGCTGCCGGGGGCCGACACCTCGCGCAGGTTGATCTCCGGGTTGAAGTTGGTGGCAAAGGCATAGCCGTGGTCGCCGCCGTTGCAGTCCAGGATGTCGATGGTGTCGATGGTGTCGAACTCGTGCTTTTTGGCGTAGGCGCAGTAGGCCTGGGTGACGCCCGGGTCAAAGCCGCTGCCCAGCAGGGCGGTCAGGCCGGCTTCCTCAAACTTTTTGGCGTAGGCCCACTGCCAGCTGTAATCAAAGTAGGCAGAGAAACCGGCCTCCTTGCAGCGCTTCTCGTAGACGGCGCGCCATTCCGGGTCGTCGGTGTTCTCCGGCTCGTAGTTGGCAGTGTCCATGTAGTTGACGCCGCAGGCAAGGCAGGCGTCCATGATGGTCAGGTCCTGATAGGGCAGGGCGATGTTCATGACCAGGTCCGGCTGGTAAGCCTTGATGAGGGCGATGACCTCTTCGGTCTTGTCGGCATCCACCTGGGCGGTGGTGATCTTGGTGGTGGTCTTGGGGGCCAGCTCGGCGGCCAGCTTGTCACACTTTGCCTTGGTGCGGCTGGCGATGCAGATCTCGGTGAACACTTCGGGCACCTGGCAGCACTTGTGGATGGCAACGGAGGCCACGCCGCCGCAGCCGATGATTAGAACTTTGCTCATAGCAGTTACTCCTTTATCTGTAAAACGGTGGGTTCGTATTTATACCTGAAAGCCGGGCCAGCCCTTGTCCAGGGCAATCAGCGTTTCGCGCAGGACCTTGCAGGCGGTGGCGGTGGACACCCCGGTGGTGTCCAGCGTGGGGGCCAGCTCGTTGAGGTCGGCACCGATGATGTTGGCCTTGGTCACGGTGCGGATGGCGTCCAGCAGCTGCAAAAAGCTGACGCCGCCGGCCTCCGGGGTGCCGGTGCCGGGGAAGCAGGAGGGGTCCAGGCAGTCCAGATCAATGGTCAGGTACACCGGCACTTTGCTCTCGCACAGCTGCGCGGTGAGCTCGGAAAGGCCGGTGAAATCGAACTTGTGCAGCTCGGTGTGCTGGGCGGCAAACTCGAACTCTGCGCGGTCGCCGCTGCGGATGCAGAACTGGTGGATATGGCCGTCGCCCACCAGCTCGTGGCAGCGGCGCAGCACGCAGGCGTGGCTCAAGGTTGCGCCCAGATAGTCGTCCCGCAGGTCGGCGTGGGCGTCAAAGTGGACGATGTGCAGGTCGGGGTATTTCTTCACCGCAGCCCGCACCGCGCCCAGCGTGACCAGATGCTCGCCGCCCAGCAGCAGCGGGAACTTGCCGTCGTGCAAGATCTCGGCGGCGCGGGCCTCGATGTCGGCCAGAGCGCTCTCGCTGGAGCCGAAGCACAGCTCCAGGTCGCCGCTGTCAAAGATGTCAAAGTCGGTCAGGTCGGCGTTCTGGTAGGGGCTGTAGGTCTCCAGGCCGTAGCTCTCGTGGCGGATGGCGGCCGGGCCGAACCGGGCACCGGGGCGGTAGCTGGTGGTGGAATCGTAGGGGGCACCGTACAGCACGATGCTGGCGGCGCGGTAGCTGCTGTCGCAGCCGATGAAGTTTTCAATGTTGGGTCGCATCAGTGTTCCTCCACTTCCCGCAGCATCTCTTCGAGGAATGCCGGCAGGTAGAATGCCCCGACGTGCAGCCGGGTGGTGTAGTAGCGGGTGCGCATGTTCAGCGCCTTCCAGGCAGCTGCGTCCAGATCGTCGATGGGGTGGTATTTTTTGCTGGCAAAGCCAAACAGCCAGTACCCGGCCGCAAAGGTGGGGATGTGGGCCTGGTACACCCGGCTGATGGGGAAGGTGGACGCAATGCGCTTGTGGCTGCGCTGCATGGCACTGGCGTCCTCGGCGTAGAAGGGGCTGCCCTGCTGGTTGACCATGATGCCGTCCTCTTTCAGGGCGTTGAAGCAGCTGCCGTAGAACTCGCGGGTGAACAGGCCCTCGGAGGGGCCGAAGGGGTCGGAGGAATCCACGATGATCAGGTCGTATTCCTCCTCGCAGCGGCGGATGAACTTCAGGGCATTTTCAAAGTAGATGTGCACCCGGCGGTCGTCCATGCGGCAGGCGTTGCCGGGCAGGTAGGCACGGCAGGCCTCTACCACCTGAGGGTCCATCTCCACCAGGTCGATGCGCTCCACCCGGTCGTAGCGGGTCAGCTCCCGCACCACGCCGCCGTCTCCGGCACCGATGACCAGGATGTCCTTGGCCTCCTTGTGGACGGCCATGGGCACATGCACGATCATCTCGTCGTAGATGAACTCGTCGCGCTCGGTCAGCATCACGTTGCCGTCCAGGGTCAGCACCCGGCCGAACTCCGGGGTCTCAAAGATGTCGATGCGCTGATAGTCGCTCTGCTTGGAGTAGAGCTGTCTGCTCACCCGGATGCTGTGCTTCACGTCCGGGGTGTGAAACTCGGAAAACCAGAATTCCATATGCGCTCCTCCTTATGCCAGAACGTTCAGGTGTAAGATGTCGGGGTCCTCGGGGCCGGTCATGCTGCAGCCCTTGGCCTTGGCGTACTCGATGTAGTTCAAAATCTCTTTGGTGATGCGCTCGCCGGGGGCCAGGATGGGGATGCCCGGCGGGTAGCACATGACGAACTCGCTGCACACCATGCCCTCGGTCTCGCGCAGGGGCAGGCTCTTTTTGGGAGCGTAGAAGGCCTCCTGCGGGCTGGCGGCCACCACGGGGTCGATGTATTCCTGGCTCAGCAGGCCCGCCCCGTCGGTGCGGTAGCGGCGCTTGATCTCGGCCAGGGCGCTCACCAGCCGTTCCACCTCCTGCGGGCGGTCGCCGATGGACAGGTAGGCCAGGATGTTGCCGATGTCGCCGAACTCGATCTGGATGTCGTACTCATCCCGGAGGATGTCGTAGACCTCGATGCCGGCCAGGCCGATGTCCAGGGTGTGGACGCTGAGCTTGGTGGTGTCAAAGTCGAACACCGAGTTGCCGTTGCACAGCTCCTTGCCAAAGGCGTAGTAGCCGCCCACGGCGTTGATCTCCTCGCGGGCATACTCGGCCATGTCGGCCACTTGATGGAACACCTGCCGCCCCCGCAATGCCAGATTGCGGCGGGAGATGTCCAGGCTGGACATGAGCAGGTAGCTGCCGGAGGTGGTCTGGGTCAGGTTGATGATCTGCCGCACATAGCCCGGATGTACGTTGGGCCCGATGAGCAGCAGGCTGGACTGGGTCAGGCTGCCGCCGCTCTTGTGCATGGAGACGGACGCCATGTCCGCCCCCGCTGCCATGGCCGACACCGGCAGGCCGTTGCCGAAGTAGAAGTGGGTGCCGTGGGCCTCGTCGGCAAGGCAGAGCATCCCGGCGTCGTGAGCCATCTTGACGATAGCCCGCAGGTCGGAGCAGATGCCGTAGTAGGTGGGGTTGTTCACCAGCACGGCCACCGCGTTGGGATGCTCCTTGATGGCCTTTTCCACCTGCTCCCGCTTCATGCCCAGCGAGATGCCCAGGCGCTTGTCCACCTCCGGGTTCACATACACCGGCACCGCGCCGCACAGCACCAGCGCGTTCAGCACGCTGCGGTGCACGTTGCGGGGCAGGATGATCTCGTCGCCCCGCTTGCAGGCGGTGAGCACCATGCTCTGCACGCTGCTGGTGGTGCCGCCCACCATCAGGAAGGCGTGGGCCGCGCCAAAGGCGTCGGCGGCCAGTTCTTCTGCTTCCCGGATGACCGACACCGGGTGGCAGAGGTTGTCCAGCGGTTTCATGCTGTTCACGTCCACGCCCACGCACTGCTGGCCCAAAAAGGCGGTCAGCTCCGGGTTGCCCCGGCCCCGCTTGTGGCCGGGCACATCAAAGGGCACCACACGCATCTGCCGGAACCGCTCCAGCGCTTCGTAAATGGGCGCGCGGCGCTGGTCCAGCCGGAACCGTGTACGGTTCTCACTCATCTTTTTTTCCTCCGTCCCTGGTTCCAAGACAAACAAAAAAGCGCAGGTACCGCACCAAAAAGTGCAGACCTGCGCTTGGAAAAAAGCCATTTTTTGCGCGGAGAAAGCCCCCGGACAAGATGTGCCGGAGCCACGGGCCGCGTTTCAGCATGATCCAAAAAGACGGGATGATGAGAGTCTATATAGCAATTCTGCTTTTACTGCTCTTTATTGACCGTTTCACATTGACCGTTTCACAAGTCTGCGCACTGGCTGCACAATTTCATGGTTGTAAAGGAACCAACTTATAAAATTTGAGCTTCTAACTCAATCAATAATGGCGGCTTGCACCGCCGGTCGGCAGTGGACCCGGCTGTCCGTATGGCCTTAGCCCCGCTGGGCGGTCCATGGGAAAATTGCTTTGAAAAGACCCTGTTCTGCGTCGTCTCTCAAAATCATCTGTGATTCTATCATGCGCATTGGCAGTTGTCAATGCTTTTTGACAAAAAATGTTCAGCGCCGCTGCTGCCCCAGCCACTGCCAGAGCGCGGTGCCTGCGGCGTCGGCACACTGGCCGTTGAAAAAAGTAGATCCAGCTCCAGTCGCCCTCGTGGCAGTACAGGGCGCCCAGGCGGTTGTGGTGCAGCGTTTTCTGAAAAAGGAAAAGCAGCCCGGAATCGTTCGATTCCAGGCTGCTTCGGATGCCGGTGGTGGGGGTCGAACCCACACGTGTTATTAGCACAAGGGATTTTGAGTCCCCCTCGTCTGCCATTCCGACACACCGGCTGATGTTCAGAACATTACTTATTATACCGGATTCCCTGCCAAAAATCAAGACAAAAAATCAAAGGGGAAACCTGCCCCCGGCGGCCTGCTTTTTTTGCGCCGGGAGGTGGACAGAACCCACGCCGGGCGGTATACTGGGGGCAGATGTTTTACACCACAGGAGGGTTTAGCTGTGAAAAACTTTGACGAACTTCTCAAGAAATATGCCGATTTCATCGTCCGGGTGGGGGTCAACCCCCAGCCGGGCCAGGTGCTGATCATCAACTGTGCGCTGGAAGGTGCCCCGCTGGCACGGCTGTGCGTGCGCAGTGCCTTTGAGGCGGGTGCGCGGGATGTGCAGGTGAACTGGACCGACGACGCCGTCACCCGCACCCGCATGGAGCTGGGCAGCGAAGAGGCCCTGACCGACCACAAGGGCTGGCAGCTGCGCCGCTATCTGGACTACGCCGAGACCGAGGGCGGCGTGTGCGTGCTGCACCTCATCGCCGACGACCCGGAGGTGTTTGCCGGGCTGGACGGGGCCAAGATCAGCCGGGTGAACAGCGCCAACCGCGCCTTCATGCAGCCCTGGCGCGAGTACACCATGAACGACCGGGTGCAGTGGTCCATCGCGGCCATCCCGTCCGCGCCGTGGGCCAAGAAGATGTTCCCGGAGCTGGACACCGATGCCGCCATCGAGGCGCTGTGGCAGCTGATCTTTGACACCTGCCGCGTGACCGGCGGTGACCCGGTGGGCGAGTGGCAGGAGCATCTGGCTCGGCTGTCTGCCCTGCGGGACAAGATGAACGCCCTGGATCTGGAGAGCGTGCACTTTGCCAGCAGCAACGGCACCGACCTGACCGTGGGCATCGCTGACCAGGCCGTGTGGGAGAGCGCCGCGAGCAAGAACGAGAAGGGGGTCACCTTCCTGCCCAACATCCCCACGGAGGAGGTGTTCACCGCGCCCCATAAAGATAAGGTGAACGGCGTCGTGTACGGCACCAAGCCCTATGTGTTCAACGGCCAGCTCATCAAGGGCTTCCATGTGACCTTCAAGGATGGCAAGGTGGTGGAGCACGGTGCCGAGGAAGGTGCCGACCTGCTGGGCCAGCTGCTGGACACCGACGAGGGTGCCCGCCACATCGGCGAGGTGGCACTGGTGCCCGCTTCCAGCCCCATCAACCGCTGCGGCAAGCTGTTCTACAACACCCTGTTTGACGAGAACGCCGCCTGCCACATCGCCTTTGGCGACAGCTACCCCGGCACCACCGCGGGCGGCACCGGCCTGACCCGGGAGCAGCTGGACGCACGCGGCATGAACCACTCCTCCCTGCACGAGGACGTGATGATCGGTGCCGAGGACAGCGAGATCACCGGCAAATGCCGCGACGGCCGCACCGTGCAGCTGTTCCAGAACGGCGTCTGGGTGCTGTAAAAAGGCCGGAAATGCGAAAAATTCAAGAAAATGCTTGCATAAAGCGCAAGAGTATGCTATATTCTAGTAGTACGATATAGTTTAACCTGAAACGTGGGCCGCAAGGTCCGCGTTTCTTGTTTGTCAGGAGGTTTTTTATGGCGAAGCAGTCTGGCGGCAACACCGCCCAGAGAGTCGAAGCGCTTGTCCGCCCCACCGTGGAGGGCATGGGCCTGCGCCTGTGGGATGTCGTTTTTGAAAAGGAAGGGCCGGACTGGTATCTTCGCGTCCTCATCGACAAGGACGGCACCATGGACACCGATACCTGCGCAGATGTTTCCCACGCACTGGACCCCATCCTGGACGAGGCCGACCCCATCGACCAGAGCTACTATCTGGAAGTGGGCAGCCCCGGCCTGGGCCGCAAGCTGACCCGCCCGGAGCACTACGAGCAGCTCAAGGGTCAGAAGATCCGGGCAAAGCTCATCCGCCCCAACGCCGACGGCGTGCGCGAGCTGGCCGGCATCCTGACCGGCCGCGAGGGCACCACCGTGACCCTGGACACCGACAACGGCCCCGTGGCCTTTGAGGTGAACGCAGCTTCCAGCGTGCAGCTGTGCGATGACGAAGATCTGTTTGACTAAGAGCGTTCGCCCGCTCAGTTACCTTCGGTGACAGCTCTCCCGAAGGGAGAGGTGGCATTGCGTGAGCAATGACGGAGAGGGCGAGGCCGTTGAAAAGAGAGATTCAGTACCCATTCTTATAAAGAAAAGAGAAAGAATTACAGGAGGAACCCGAAAAATGGCAGCAGCGAACAACGAATTTTTTGAAGCTCTCTCCATGCTGGAGCACGAGCGCGGCATCACCGCAGAGTACCTGATCGAGAAGATCAAGGCCGCCATCATCATTGCCGTCAAGAAGAACTACGAGGTCGAGGAGGACCACGTCAAGGTGGACATCGACCCCGATACCGGCCGCTTTGATGTGGCCCTGATCCAGGACGTCGTGGCTGACGAGGACTGGTACGACGAGCACTCCGAGATCGGCATCACCGAGGCCCAGAAGATCCGCAAGACCTACGAAGTGGGCGACCGCATCATCACTCCGCTCAAGACCAAGGACTTTGGCCGCATTGCCGCCCAGACCGCAAAGCACGTCATTCGTCAGGGCATCCGGGAGGCCGAGCGCAGCCAGCAGCTGAGCGAGATCCAGTCCCGCGCACACGACATCGTGCAGGCCACCGTCACCCGTGTGGACCCGGAGAAGGGCATCGTGGCCCTGGACCTGGGCAAGGGCGGCGAGGCCATCCTGCCCCGCAACGAGCAGGTGCCCGGCGAGGTGTACACCGAGGGCCAGAGCCTGCAGGTCTATGTGGTGGACGTGGTGAGCACCGAGCGCGGCCCCCGCGTCATGATCAGCCGCACCCACCCCGGCCTTGTCAAGCGCCTGTTTGAGCTGGAAGTGCCCGAGATCTTTGACGGCACCGTAGAGGTCAAGGCCATCAGCCGCGAGGCCGGTGCCCGCACCAAGATGGCCGTGTGGAGCAAGGACCCCAACGTCAACCCCGTCTCTGCCTGCATCGGCGAGCACGGCAGCCGCGTGGCCGCTGTGGTCGAGAAGCTGGGCGGCGAGAAGATCGACATCGTCAAGTGGAGCGAGGACGTCTCCGAGTTCATCTCCGCAGCCCTGAGCCCCGCCAAGGTGGTCAAGGTGGAGCTTCTGCCCGGCGAGACCCGCTCCTGCCGCGTGACCGTGCCCGACCAGCAGCTGAGCTTGGCCATCGGCAATAAGGGCCAGAACGCCCGCCTGTGCGCACGCCTGACCGGCTACAACATTGATATCCGCCCGGAGAGCGGCTACTACGGCGAGGACGAAGAGCCGAAGAAGAAGGAAGAAGCTGCCGACGCCGAATAAGCCCGGCACCGCATGCCAAAGGAGGGAAACCGGATGGCACAGAAAAAGATCCCTGCCCGCCAGTGCATCGGCTGCATGACCAGCCGCCCCAAAAA
>ENA-UEOZ01000423-UEOZ01000423.1-human-gut-metagenome-genome-assembly--contig:-NODE-423-length-29438-cov-193.528116_pt1 | contig 29438 bp, 29 predicted proteins | sample MGYA00242898_ERZ507912 | MGnify/ENA primary metagenome ERZ507912 (study PRJEB26167, sample SAMN06115410) | human gut metagenome | host: Homo sapiens | place: China:Chongqing | collected 2016-04-27... | reverse complement strand
TCATACTATCAAAGAACTCTTTGGCTGGCAACGTAAAGCTGCTTAGCCATTATCTCAAATTTTAACGAACTATTGTAATATTGTAAAATGACTATATTATTAACGCCAATGCGCTATTTTATGATACAAAAGTAATACTATAAATCGGTTATGACAAGCAAATGAGTGTTTTTTTACATGATACGCTATAGGTAAATATCAACTTTTTCAGGAAAACAGGCTATTAATCGGAAGATTTTATGTAAGTTTGCAATTGAAAGTAATATTCTAAAAACCAATCAAAAAACATAAATGATGAAAGCCTCTGAACAGACAACACAGCAGATTGAGCGTTTTCTGAAGAAAATAGCCCAAAAATTTCCGCTTAACGAAGAAACGTCACTTGTTACTGACATACACGTGCGCGTCTCGCAGGAAAGCGGCGAAATGGTAGCGTTCGACGATGACGACAAGGAGATAACACGCTGTGTCGTTGAACAGTGGATTGGAAACAACGACGAGGACTTCTACGAAAGCGTGCATGACATCCTCACCACTACATTCGCATCAATGTCGAAGACTCTCGATAATCTCGGAATACTCAAACCTTACAGCTTCGTACTTGAGAACGACGAGAAGGAAGGCATCGCCGAACTGTATCTCGCTGACGACGACACCATCATCATAGGCAAGGACCTCATGGAAGGTCTCGACACCGACCTCGACTCCTTCTTCGATTCGCTGATGAAGGAGGAATAAAAAAACGTCCTGCAACGACAAAAGCATCTCGTTATGATGCCTTTACCTTTGCAGGGCGTTATAATTATTTTGCCGTTCGCTTACAGCTTTATCTTCTTCTTCGCTCCCTTGCTCTCATTGCTGAGACGGTCGAGAGCGGTCACCACGTAAGTGTAGCGTGTACTGCCGTCTACGAAAGGCAGCTTGATGAATTCGTCTGAGGTTATTGCCACTATTCTTGCGGGATTCTCAATGTTGACCTTCTCGCCCGGCGAGAAACGATAAACCACATACTTCTTTACCTCATCATTCCATTTCTTTCCCTTCGGCTTTGTCCAGAAGAGGATGAGTCCGTCTTCGGTCCATATCGGCTTGAGCTTCTTGGGCTTCTTCGGTGCGCCACCGTCAATGAACGGCATGCGTGGCTGGAGAGCAGGATAACGCCAGTATTTCTGGCGCAGCATGGTTCCATAATTGCCTACATTATCAACAGCAGCCTTGGCATACCAAAGAACGGTGCCGTCAACATTTGGAAGACTGGAATGCAGAGCATACTTAGCCGACATCTGATTGATCTTAGGATTGTCCACGTCAGCAAACTTAGCCGTGCGCTCCACATCCTCGCCGATAAACAGCGGGCGTGCAGAAGCATAACGGTTCCACCATTCAATGAGCGTCTTATAGTCGGCTGCCTTATGACCAATCTGCCAATATATCTGCGGCACATTATAATCCACCCATCCGTTGTTCACCCAAAGAAGTACGTCTGCGTAGAGGTCGTCATAGTTCTGGGTGCCGTTAGTATTGCTGCCTATCTCCACACCAGGACGCTTGTTGCGATAAATGCCGAACGGCGATACGCCGAACTTCACCCAAGGCTTCAGTGCATGTATGTGCTCTGACACCTGCTTTATGAAGACGTTGACGTTGTCGCGTCGCCAGTCGCCACGGTCGCGTATGCCGTTGTTGTAGAGAGCATACTCCTTGTCATCGGGAATGTTAAGTCCTTTGACGGGATAAGGATAAAAATAGTCGTCCATGTGTATGCCGTCCACATCGTAACGCTCCACGATATCGCCAACTACGCGGCAGATGTAGTCACGGCTCTCGGGCAGTCCGGGATTGAGGATGAAGAGTCCGTCGTAAGGGAACACCCATCCCGGATGCTTCATTGCCACATGCTTTGGGTCTAAAGCTGACGTGGTCTTTGTCTTGGCACGATACGGATTAATCCATGCGTGCAGCTCCATGCCACGCTTGTGACATTGCTCAATCATCCATTGCAGCGGATCCCAGTAAGGCGACGGAGCCTTTCCTTGCTGTCCTGTAAGGAAGCGGCTCCACGGTTCGATGTCGCTCTTATACAGCGCATCACACTCTGCTCTTACCTGAAAGAAGATGGCGTTGACGCCGTCCTTCTGCAGCTCGTCGAGCTGATAGGTAAGTGTCTGCTGCATCTTCTGTGTGGACATTCCGATGAACTGTCCGTTTACGCATTGTATCCAAGCCCCGCGAAACTCTCTCTTCTTCGGCACATAACTGTCAGACGCAGCCTTTACGGCTATGCTGATCATAAACAGCGCCACAAGAAGGAGAACTCTCGATATGGTCTTTCTAATCATATTCAAATATAAAATAAAGTCTGTTTATTTTACTACAAACTTCTTACCGTTCTGTACGTATACGCCCTTTGCCATACCCTTCTTTGCGTTCACGACACGCTGTCCGTTAAGGTTGTATACTGCACCTAAGGCATTTGTGGAAGCATTGTTGTCTGTTATGCCATTAATGCCGACGGTCGTAGAGTTGTAGATGCGGACGTTGTCGATGGCGAGATGGTATGCCTGCTTAGCGTTATACTTCCATGCAAAATACACCGGCGTAACGTCATCAACGAAGCACTTCGTCACGTCATAAGCCTTGTGCTGCGGTCTGCAAGTCTCACCATCCGCAAGTTCGGCAGGGATATAGCCCTGAAGGTTGCCGTCAATCTCACCCCAATCCTCTGCATTATACGAATAGTAGACACCAGCCTCCGATTTCTTTCCGCTCATAGCATAGTCCATATCGAACTCGAGAGTGACGTAAGGACCGTCTGCCGAGTTGCGGAGGAGAGGCGGCGTGTCGAGTGTGGTAAATACGTTGAGGAATCCTGTGGTTGAAGCATTGACGGAAGCAAAGCATCCGCTGAATCCGCCACCACTTACCGGCAACTCATACCAGTTATCGAAGCGCCAGAGATAGTTGTCCTTCATTCTTCCGTCCACCTTTTCAACAGACCAGTTGGCAGGCTTCATATCGCCGTCAAAATTCTCCTCGAACGGCAGTCTGTAATTAGGCTTTTTGCCATATTCCACCTGTATTGTAGCCGGCACGGAAAGGAATCCGTCTGCATAAAGAGCCTTCACGCTGTAGTCGTAACTTCCCTCCGGTGCGTTTGCCTCAGAGAGAGTGGTTGCTGTAGTTTCGCCAATCTTGTCGTTGCCTCTGAATACTACATATTTCTCCACAGCATTCTCAGAAGGTTTCGGAGCTGTCCAAGCAAGATTAAGCGTTCCGTCCTCTGAGCGATCGGCTGTGAGATTGTACGGCGTCGGGCGGGTTCCGAGAGCAACGATGTCGCCAACCGGCTCAGACTCTCCATCCGGATTCTCATATACGGCGGTCACCGTGTACGTATAAATACCCTTTGACAGACCAGTCTGGCCTACGCTGGTATCCTCCAGCCATCCTCCGAACAACGCTCCATTGGCATAAGCATTATAATAGATTGGCTTGCGCTCGCCTTCGGGAGCATCCCATGTGAGCGCTACGTCATACTTGCCGGTCTCTTCGTCCTGCTTGTATGTCACGCGGACATTAGAAGGAGGATTGAGTGTAGCCTTCTTAATCTCTACGTCTATCTTTGCAAGCGGCGATGTAAGATCCTCTGACAACGACACAGCCTGTACGGCATACTGATGAACTCCGGCTGTCTTGTCAGACGTATCGGTGAAGGTGAGTGAGTGAAGGTTCTTAGCAATGCGCTTGTTGTCGAGATATACGTTATAGCAATCAGCTGGTGCCGGTGCCTTTCTTGGCTTGTAAGTACGTGCCACCTTCTTTCCTGTAGGAACGAAATTGCGGTATGTTGGTCTGTTGCCAAGCGGACGAACAGACGGACTGTGCGCAGGATCGGCAGCAGGCGTAGTGCCCGCGTCAAGCAGACGTACATCGTCGATTACCCATGAGAGATAGAGTCCTGACTCTGTATTCTCCGTATCGCTGAGCGCCTGGAAAGCCACAATGGCTTCACCGTCAGCGTTGTCGCCAAGATAAAGCGACACGAGCTGCCATCCGTCCGAACCGTTGCTGTCGTAGCGGGCGTCCCAAACAACCTCCCATGTCTTGCCTCCGTCATGGCTGACCTTCACATAGTAATGGTCAGGGAAACCTTCGTCCTCACCCCATGTCAGTACCTTTGGGTCTATGTAAGTATAGAACTGAACATAACGGGCACCTGCCTTGACAGGCATTACGAGCCATTCGTTCTGCACAGCCGACGAACCGTCTGTATGAGGCGCTGCATCATCAAAGAACAAAGCTGCACTGCGTTCGCCGGAATGAATCCACGACTCCCATCCCTCAACATTCTCCTTAATCTCTTCCGTCGGGAAAGAGAACCATGAGAAGAGGTTGTCATACGTGTTAGTACGGGTCTGTGACCATCCATCCTGCGGGAAGCCAGCCTCCTCAAATCCCTGCTTATAGAGCGTGTCCGAAACAACGTCACGCTGCCATGTCAGCGTCACCTTATTATAATCAGCTACTGCCTTGAGATTGGAAGGTGCAGAAGGGTCGTCCTGCGCCTGAACGAGGGCAGGAGTAAGCACTACCGCTGTGAATGCGGCAGCTTTCAACCATTCAATGGCTGTTGGAGTGTAAAAAAATCTCTTCATAAAAATGCCTGTTTAAAGTATTATTCTTTCGATGTATGTTAATAGTCTTGTTTATTTTGTCTTGCCTCCGTCAGCCGATACTTTCTTTATGACGCTGTAGGCGCCATAGAGTCCCAGCTCGCCTGCCTTGCTAAGGTCGGCGATGCCTTCCTGTCTGTTGCCGGCAGAGATACGTGCCAAGCCGCGATTATAGAAAGCCTCTGCGAGGCGAGGATCGATGGCGATAGCTCGTGTGAAGTCGTCTATTGCAAGCGTATAGTCCTTATTATAAAGGTAGGCGCAGCCACGGTTATAATAGAGATACTGGTTGTCGTGGTCGAGCTTGATGGCGTCCGTAAGGTCTGCCACCACGGACATAAACGTAAGATGTGCGCCACCTGCGCCAACCGTCAAGCTGTTCTTCGGCGAAGACGACTTAAGCGAAGCCGAGACATCGAACACGCCCTTCATCATCTTACAGTAAGCACGCTGCCAAAGGGCAAGCACGGAAGCGGAATCAACGGAGAGACATGCCGTAAGGTCAGCAATGGCGTCGTCATAGTTCTGCGCTACACTTTCCAACACAGCACGCGTAAGCAGAGCTGTCGCCTCGCTGCCAGCGCGTCCGTTGTTAATGGCAGTGGTCAGCGAATCTATCGAGGCAAACGTCTTGCGGGTGGCGTCAGCCGAGAGCTGATGCGGAGCGCAGTTTACAAAAATAGTCACGCCACGACCTTTGCCGTTTCTGTTGAAAGCCTCCACTTCCTGTGAGAAAGCGTTGTAATTTCGCACATCGCCACGCTGCGCCATGCTCGAGAGCGCAAACATAGGAAGTGCTGTAAGATTGGCGGCACGGTCCTGCACACGTCCACGGTAGTCGCTCTTATACTCGCGCTCCGGTGTATTGCTGTCCGCCACCACCATCTGGTTGTATTTATCGGGATCGATTTCGCTTCTGCGGCGCATCTGGCGCTTCTTGGCATTGCTCCAACGCGGTTGCACTCCGATGTGCTTGTTCATCTGAGCCTTCAGGATGCGGAATTCGTCAAGTTCCGCCTTAGCCGTCATGCCAAGTCTACGATAGCAATTGGCACGGCGCGACAGACCAGTCCAGAAGTTCGGAAACTGCTCTATCATACGTGTATAGTCGCGTATGGCAGCTCTTAGATTTCCTGTCTTGTCGAGAAGAATGGCACGATTGAATATGGCAAGCACATTGTCCGGCTCCATGCGTATGACGAAGTCGAAATCGGTGATGGCACGATTGTCGTCGCCAAGCTGCATACGCAGAAGGCCACGGTTGTAATGTGCGAGAAAATTCTGTGGGTCGAGGTCGATGGCTGTATCATAATCAGACATAGTACCTCGAAGATTGTTGAGATTATAACGTGCAAGTGCACGGTTGACGTACGCCGCCACGTTCTTCGGCTTGAGGTGTATGGCCTTGCTGAGGAAAGTGTCGGCGTCCTTCCAGTTGCTTCGCGAGAGGCTTATCATGGCACGCTGTGTCCATGCCTCCGCGTCATAGGGGTCGATTTCGAGACTGCGGTCAAGCCATTTGTCGGCACTTGTGGTATCCTTCTCAGCCAGGTAAATCTGTGCCTTCAGCGAATAAGCACTCGCAAACTGCTTCCACTTCACCACTATAGTGTCAAGGTCGAGCTGTGCCTGTGCATAGTCTTTCTGCTCCACACGGCAGAGCGCACGGTTATACCATGCCGCCTGGTTCTGCGGATTAAGGCGTAAAGAATGGTCATAGTCGCCGATGGCGTCAGCATAGCTGTTCTGGCGAATACGGCACAGACCGCGCAATTCATACATGTTGGCGATATAAGGATTCAGACTGATGGCGCGTGAGATGTCACTCTCGGCTCCAGAATAGTCGTCGAGATAATACTTGGCAAGGCCACGAAAAAACCAAGGCTCATAAAGGTATGGCTTCGCCGTGAGCACTTGGTTGAAATACTGTATGGAAAGCACATAGTCCTCATAATAGAGAGCGCTCCTTCCGGACACCATTAGCCGGTCGGTATTGAATTGTGCCGCAGCCTTGTGGGGCACAAACAGGGCTATCATTATAAGGACTATGAGATGCTTCATGAATAATCTTTTACGTGTAATTCAGGGGATTCTTACTTTCTGGGAAGACGGGTGCGGTATGCGCAGCGGAACTTTCCGAGCAGCAGGTTCTTCAGCTTTCCGCGGATAAGCTGGCGGCGCATCGGCGAGATGCGGTCAATGAACATCTTTCCCCCAAGATGGTCAAACTCGTGCTGCATGACGCGTGCGAGGTAACCCTCCACCCACTCGTCGTGCTCCTGGAAGTTCTCGTCGAGATACTTCACGTGGATGCGTGTAGGTCTGGTCACGCTCTCGTGGATACCGGGCAGTGAGAGACAGCCCTCCTCCATCGTTTCCTTCTTCGAGTCTTCATCATACTCGAGGATGTAAGGATTGATAAATGCGTGACGATAGTCCTTGTATTCGGGCAAATCCTCGCTGAGTACGTCGAGGTCGATAATCACAAGGCGGATGTCGAGACCAATCTGCGGTGCGGCAAGTCCGATGCCGTCGCTTTCCTTAAGTGTCTCGTACATGTTGGCAATAAGCGTCTGCAATTCCGGGTAGCTGGCGTCAATGTCCTGTGCTTCCTTACGCAGTACGGGGTTGCCGTAAGTATAAATCGGTAAAATCATGTTTCGTTCTAAAAAAATGCAGTGGGCAATTATTCCATGGCTGTTATTCAACACCATGGCTGTGCCTCACAGTCCCTTCGTACGAAGGTAGTCTTGAAGAATAATGGTGGCACTTATCTCGTCCACCAAAGCTTTGTTCTGACGTGCCTTACGTCCTATGCCGCTGTCAATGATGGCCTTGTGCGCCAATACCGACGTGAAGCGCTCGTCGAAGAACTCTATGGGTATCTGCGGTTTCTGCTTGCGCCATTGAGCCACGAACTGCTTTACGCGTGCCAGGTTTTCGCTCGGCTCGCCATTGAGCTGTCGCGGTTCGCCGATGACGATGCGTTCCACATCCTCGCGCTCCACATAGTCGCAGAGAAACTTCATAAGCTCACACGTAGAAACGGTCGCCAATCCGCCCGGAACAATATGGAGCGGATCGGTGACTGCTATACCTGTGCGCTTCTTTCCATAGTCGATAGAAAGTATGCGTGCCACTATATTATAATGTGTATATACTGGTATGTTTACGTCTTACTTCTTATAGAGAAGCCATGCGTCGGGGAACTGGCTGCGCAACTGATCGCGTGACTGAGCAGCCTCGCTCTTTGTAGCGAATGTAGATGCTACTACGCGATAGAGATTGCGCTCTGAGTTGTAGACAATCTGACCCTGCAAGCCCTGTCCGTTCAGACGGCTCTGGAGTCCCTCTGCGTTAGCCTTAACGCCGAACGATCCTACCACAACGCTGAAGTTGCTGAGACCGGGACCGCTGATCAGCTGGAAGTCCTCTGTGCGTACAGTCACATTGTCCGTATTGTCGATAACAGTTGTCTCGTTGGCAGGTTTCTCCACGAGCGGAGCCACAACGGGAGCCTCCTCCTGTACCGGCTGCTCAGCAGGCTGCTCCTGCTTTGCCTGAGCCTTGAGATATGCCTTCTTATATGCGCTTTCCTTAGAGCCTGAGCAACTTGCAAAAGCCAACACTGCGCAGATGCCTGCGCACAATACCATACTTTTCTTCATATTCCTGTTTTGATTATTGTTGGGTTTATATTTATTTAGTTCTTGACATGTATTTATAATACGTTGCGAAATTACAAAATATATCATAATTATCACCTCTAACGCCACATAAAGTTTGTTAAATCAACAATTATAGGTTTTTGACAAGACGAAAGATTAAATAAAATACAAATTAACAAAAAATAAAGGCACGAACCTTTGCTAATTGAAATATAATTGCTATATTTGCTTTCAGAAAGATAAGATATTACTATAACTTTAAAACATTAACAACATGAAAGCATTAGGTTACATTGGAGCATTCCTCGGCGGTGCTATCGCCGGTACAGCATTAGGTATTCTTTTGGCGCCCGAAAAGGGTAGCGAGACACGCACTAAGATTGGTGACGCTGTTGACGACTTCTGCAAGAAGCACAACATCAAGGTCAGCCGTAAGGAGATGGAAGATCTCGTGGACGACATCCAGGACGCAACAGACGGCGACAACGCATAAATCATTATCCCTCATTCACTGGCTAAATGTTCTCGACAGACAAAAACATAGAGACCATAGCGCAGCTTATTGAGGCCATAAGGCATTACATCGGGCTTCGTACTAAGTATATGAAGCTCGATGTAATTGATAAGATAGTGCGCTTGCTGACAGCCTTCATCATGGTGGGGCTGTTACTTATCCTATTGTTTCTTGCGCTCATCTATCTGTCGTTTGCCACTGTTTACGCGCTGCAGCCCATAATGGGTATGGCAGCCGCTTTCGCATGTGTGGCTGGCGCCTATTTCTTAGTGCTCTTGCTGTTCGTGGTGTTCAGAAAGAGATGGATAGAGAGACCACTTGTCAGATTCCTGGCAAGCCTGCTTATGCAGGAGTAACAACACATTTAAGAACAATCATTCATCCTTCCAAGTCAAATTTATAAGAGATGCAGAATACAGACACCAGCCCTAAGACGAAGAGAGAGTTTCGCTCTCTTTCCGATATCGTGGCATACAAACAGCAGCTTCGCGAAAAGATTGACAAAGACGAAGAGACGATAGCGTCTAAGTGGAACGACCTGTTCCACAAGGAAGAGGAGGAGCCACGCAACCGTGCTCAGAAACTGGCACGAATGGTAAGCCTTGGCGCCGGTGTCTTCGACGGCGCTTTGTTGGGCTGGAAACTATACCGCAGATACCAGGAAGGTGCTTTCCTCTTCGGAAACTTCGGAAAGAAAAAGAAGCGCAAATAACCACTCCCCACCCAAAAGATGCCTACGATTGTAAGCATCTAACATTCTATCACCTCTCCGTCATAAGCCAAGCTTACGCCTTCGGGCATTCGCTTTGACGCCTCTTCGTAAAGCCCGATGTGATGACAGACATGCGTTATATAGGTGCGCTTGGCTCCTATGCGACGCGCAAAACGGACGGCATCGTCGACGAGCTGATGAGAATGATGTTCTTTCTCGAAGCGCAAGGCATTCACAACGAGCGTCTCTACTCCTTCCAGATATGGCAATTCGCCGTCGCCGATGGTCTTCATATCCGTGATATAAGCGAAACTTCCGATGCGGAAACCGAGTATCGGCATCTTGCCGTGCATCACCTCAATGGGCATTATCTGCAAGTCGCCCACGCATAACGGTGCATGAGGCGTTAGGGTGTGAAGCTCCAGCTTTGGCACACCGGGATAGAGATGGTCGCCGAAGCAGTATGGCATAATGTTGCGCACATGACTGCAAGTCTTGGCATCGCCATACAGACGTATCGGACCGAAGACGGAGAAGGGGCGCAGATCATCGATGCCACCCACATGATCGTAATGGATGTGCGTTAGGAGAATGGCATCGAAGGGCTTGAAAGGCAGCGGCATAAGCTGCTGACGGATGTCCGGACCACAATCAATGAGCACACGCGTGCCACTCTCCGACTCCACCATAGCCACACAGCGCATACGCTTGTCACGCGGATCTTGGCTGCGACAAACCTCGCACTGGCATCCCAACGAAGGCACACCACCCGACGTACCCGTACCAAGGAGCGTAACACGAAGACGCTGATTTCCCTCTTTTACGTTATCTTCCATTACAATCTTTTCCGTTTTTTATTCCTTACTTTTTGTTTATTCCATGCTGATCACTCCCTACAGCGTCACCACCATGCCCTCACTTGTTAGCGAAGATTCGGCAAACACTTCTTTAGCCTGCTGCAGGAGCACGTCTTCCGTGTTATACTTCGAACTGTAGTGACCGAGCAACAGGCGTCCTACGCCGGCATCTCTTGCCACCATAGCTGCCTGTCGAGCCGTGGAATGAAAATACTTCTGCGCCTTGTCCTCGTCCTCATCGGCATAAGTCGACTCATGATAGAGGCACGTCACGCCCTTCAGCCTGTCGGCAAGACCGGGCAGATAGCACGTGTCGCTGCAATAGGCATAGCTGCGTGGCGGGTCTGCAGGACGTGTGAGGCGACTGTTGGGAATCAGATTTCCTTCCTCGTCAGTCCAAGACGCACCGTTCTTTATGTTGTTTATCTGCGATATCGGTATGCGATAGAAGTCAATCATGTCGCGACGTATATGCGGCAATGTCGGCTTCTCACGGAACAGATATCCGGCACATGGGAGACGGTGCTTCAGCGGTATGGTCTCGACGGTCAGACTGCGGTCCTCATAAACCACCTCCTGACGCGTCGTGTCGACAGCATGAAACTTTATCTCATAGTCGAAGTCGTTGCAGAAAGTGGTGAGTAGTGTGTCAAGGATGGGTCCAAGTTCCTTCGGGCCGTAGATGGAAAGCGGCATTGTACGTCCGAGCAGTCCGAAGGACGAGAGCATGCCGATAAGCCCGAAGCAGTGGTCGCCGTGTATGTGACTGATGAATATCGCCATCACCTTGTTGAATCCCACTCGCGAGCGGCGCATCTGAGTCTGCGTACCCTCGCCACAGTCTATCATAAACTGCTTCTCACGTATCTCCACCACCTGCGACGACGGATTGTGACGCAATGTGGGCAAGGCACTGCCGCATCCAAGGATATGAACTTTAAATGGTTCCATAAGATTTATTATTTCTGACGCTTGAAGAGGAAGATGCCGCGTGCGTTCTCTATAGCAAGCGAGTCAGCTCCAAGGTTGTCAATGGCAAATGTGTCTCTGTTAAGGAGCAGCTGTCCGTTAAGAATCTTCCATGATGTCCACGGATTGGTTTCTGCCTTGACATTCGAGCGTACGGTTCCGCCCTCCTCTATCTCGAAATTCTTGTCCAAGCTGGTCCAGTGACCGAGCAGCGAGGTTACGTTTATGACACGGTCAGCGAGCATCTCGCCTTCCACCTTATGTCCTGTCACAGCCATCTTATCACCGCTCATCATGCCACCCACTACTGTGGTGACCGGACCAGACGACAGTCCGCCGTCCAAGTCAGCCTCAGCATCCAATATGGTATACGTAATGGTGTCGCCAGCATCGGTTATGAGTTCCAGCGAGTGCATGGACGTGCCCTCACCACAAACTCCGTATACTGTAGAGTCAGCCACCACCTCTTCGTCATCCACAACCGCCTGCGACTTTTCCTTCTTGACGTTACAACCGGCAAGAAACACTACGGCGGCTGCCATCATAAACAATCTGAACTTATTCATAACTAATCTGTTTTTTATTCGTTAATCTTCCTTTTTCTCCTGAGCCTTCGCCTCGTTCCAAAGTTCGTCCATTTCGCCGAGCGTCATGTCCTTCAATGGCTTGCCCATGCGTATGCTATGCTCTTCGATGTAGTTGAATCGGCGTATAAACTTCGTGTTGGTCTTCTCAAGAGCTGTGTCGGGATTTATCTTATACAGGCGTCCTGCATTGATGAGCGAGAAGAGGAAATCGCCAAACTCCTCAGTTGAGCGTTCGCGATCTTCACGTCTAAGCTCTGCCTCAAGTTCGCCAAGTTCCTCGCGAACCTTTCCCCATACGTCGCCCTTGTCTTCCCAGTCGAAGCCCACGTTGCGTGCCTTGTCCTGTATGCGGTAAGCCTTGATGAGCGCCGGCAATGCGTCGGGCACACCTGAGAGCACGCGCTTGTTGCCGTCCTTCTCGCGCAGCTTTATCTGTTCCCAGTTCTCTATAACCTGCTGTGCCGTCTTCACCTCCTCCGACGTGTCCTGCTCCTCCGGCTTCTCACCGTAAGGCAGCGGCTTCGGATCGGGAGCGCCCACCTGCGAAGGATGATAGACGTGCGGATGACGGAAGATCAGTTTGTCCACCAGCTTGTTGCAGACGTCAGCAATATCAAACTGTTCCTTCTCCTGTCCTATCTTGGCATAAAAGCATACGTGCAGCAGCACGTCGCCAAGCTCCTTGCAGATATTGGGCTGGTCGTCCTTCATGAGGGCGTCACACAGCTCGTATGTCTCTTCTATGGTGTTGGGGCGCAACGACTCGTTGGTCTGCTTTCGGTCCCACGGACATTTCTCGCGCAATTCGTCCAGAACGTCCAGCAACCTGCCGAAAGCCTTCATTTTTTCTTCTCTTGTATGCATTGTCTCTTTTATGTTTACCTATTTATATAATAAATGCAAAGCAAAGGTAAGCATAATATTTCACTATACCGAAAAACTGACGGAATATTTGCCCCGACTATTTATTGTTCGTAACTTTACACCATCAAAACAAAATCTGAAACCACAACAACTATGGAGAAAACAGATAAGAATGTTGCGCAACTTACCGACGACGAGATTCTCGAAGGTTTCCGCAACGCCAACGAGCATATTGTCAAGGAATACTTCTACGGCTACTGCCGCGTGGCTTACTGCATATACGACCGACGTTATGATCTGCAGTACAAGCCAGGCATGGACTTCTATTCGCTTGCACACGAGTATTACCTCGCGCTCTGCCGGCATGACTTCCGCCAACTGGAGGACCGCAAGGCTTCGATGTCGCTCAAGACATGGATGGTCAACGGGTTCCGCTTCCTGGTGCTCGACAAGCTAAAGGGGCTGAAGAAGGAGCAACGGAAGGAAAGCCTGGAGGAGCGCATGGGAAATACACGCATCAACTTCGACGTGCAGGACGATATGTTTGCAAGAGATTTCCGCAACACCATCGACGAGATTTGCCACACTTACTACGGACGCGACAGCAAGAACTCCATCATCCTTCAGATGCTTTTCGTGGAGGGATTTAAGGGAAAGGAGATCGCTCAGCAGCTCGGCATCAGCCAACCTGCTGTCACCGAGCGCTATAACCGCATGATGCACGACGTGGTGGTGCCATACTTCAAGCGCTATTACGTAACAAACGAATACGGACTGTCCATGGAATGCGAAGCTCCCAAATGCTCGGCTCCGAATCTCGGACATGTTATGTACGAATATTGCAACTTTATACATACTGATATGGAAGACATCAAGAAAGGACGCGTCACTCCCAACTGGATTGACAATTTACAGGAAAACGAAGTGTTTGTATTTGGCAGCAACCTTGCCGGTATGCACGGCGGAGGCGCTGCCCGCGTAGCTCATCGACGTTTCGGAGCCGTAATGGGTAAGGGTGTCGGCATGCAGGGCAGAAGCTATGCCATCCCAACCATGCAGGGCGGCACCGAAACCATCCGTCCCTACGTGGACGACTTCATCGCCTACGCCAAGGAACATCCCGAGCTGACGTTCCTCGTAACGCCAATCGGCTGCGGCATTGCCGGCTTCGAGCCGGAGGACATCGCACCGCTCTTCAAGGAAGCTTGCAATGTCAGCAACATCTGGTTGCCGGAAAGCTTCTGGGAAGAACTGGCTTAATGCAAGTTGAGAGTTCAGAGTTGAAAGTTGAGAGTTGAAGATTGAGACTCTCGTCATATCATAACTTTCAACTCTCAACTCAGAAATCTCAACTTTTATTAATTCTAAACCCTCAACTCTAAACTCTCAACTGAGCTATTCTTTGTCGAAGTATTCGCCCGTCGGCATGCTTTCTCCCAACGCCACGCAAGCACTATAGCGCATGCGCGACTTTTTCTCACGGGCGAACATTTCCTTCGTGCCCTCCTCGTTCTCCTCGAACATCAGGTGATTGTCGATGCCCATGCCTGTTGCCATTGCCTCCACGTCAAGGTTGTCAGTGCCGATGAAGGTGAACGTCCATCCCTGCTTCTTCAGTTTCTCGATGAGATTCTTTATCATACCAAGGTTATACTCCTCGCTGCAGTTCTCCTCGCCGTCCGTGATGATGGTCACAAGGACGTTGTCGTCCTCCGTTGCCTGGGCGTTAATCTTCGCAATGCCCATGCCGATGGCGTCATAGAGCGGCGTAGCTCCACCCGGACAATAATCGCGTGCGCCAAGACTGCGAGCGTCCGCAGCTGCCACGTTGTCATAGAACAGCTTCTTGTGTGTGCTGTCGAAGGTGATGAGCGTCACGCGCTGCTCGAGGTCCTGGTGCGCTTTCTCTATCTTGCGGATTGTCTCAAGTGTTTCGTTGATGCCCATCAATGCCTGCTTGCGGATAATCTCCATGCTGCCACTCTCGTCCACCACCAAAAGATTGAATACTCTTTTCATAATTCTTCTTGTTTTTTAGTTGTTAATATATTGTTATCTTTCGTATTATTCATGTCCTTTTCCGACATGCTTTATCTATTATAAGAATTATGGAGGCTGAAAATTAAGGTGGACTATCAATTTTTTTTCTATTTCCATCAAAATATCTAACTTTGCACCGAAATGGAAATAGAAGAAACAAAACAGAACCAGACAGCGGCTCATGCCAAGACAGCCTCAGTAAGCGACATGACCGTTGGTTCACCGTTACGACAGATCACCAAGTTTGCCCTGCCGTTGATATTGGGCTACATCCTCCAGCAGATGTATCTCGTTATTGACGCTGCCATCGTAGGACGCTGGATTGGCGTCGGAGCGCTGGCTGCCGTGGGTGCCTCATCCTCCATCATGTTCCTCGTTATGGGATTCTGCAACGGAGCTTGCGCAGGATTCGCCATCCCCATGGCGCAGTCGTTCGGTGCGAAAGACTATAGCAAGATGCGCCTCTATGTTGCCAATGCCGTGCGCATTTCGGCGGTAATGGCAACGGTGGTGACGCTTCTCTCGCTGATGTTCTGCCGTCGGATTCTGCAGATGGTAAACACGCCCGCAGATATCTTCCACGATGCCTACATATTCCTTATGCTTCAGTTCGCCGCCATTCCGTTGACGTTCGGCTTCAACCTCTTCTCCGGGCAGATTCGTGCTCTCGGCAATTCGCGCCAGCCTTTCTATTTTCTCATTACGTCGGCAGTGGTGAATGTGCTGCTTGACGTGGTGCTAATCCTCGGTTGCAGACTTGGCGTGGCAGGAGCCGGCATAGCCACATGGCTGTCGCAGGCGCTCTCCGTAATATTGTGCCTGTGGTATATCCGTAAGCGCATGCAGCTGCTCATCCCCAAGGACGACGAGCGACGCTTCGACAACAAGCGCACGAGCATCCTGCTCAACAACGGTGTGCCAATGGGACTGCAGTTCTCCATCACCGGCATCGGCATCATCATGCTCCAGAGCGCCAACAATGCCCTCGGCACCACCTGCGTGGCAGCATTCACCGCCTCAATGCGAATAAAGTATCTCTTCACTTGCGTCTTTGAGAACATCGGAGTGGCAATGGCCACCTACTGCGGACAGAACCTCGGAGCACGTCGCATGGACCGTGTAACCAAGGGCGTAAAGGACGCCATAAAGCTGATGCTCATCTATTTTGTCTTCACCTTCGCCCTCATCTATCCCTTCGCCGACTGGATGATGCGTCTCTTCGTTGACAGCGGCGAGGCAGAAGTGGTGGGGCGCGCAGCACAGTTCATGCGCATCGCCAACTACTTCTATCCTGCCCTCGGCTTACTCACCATCCTGCGCTATTCCATCCAGGGTCTCGGCTTCAGCAATCTCTCCATGCTCAGCGGCGTAATGGAGATGATAGCCCGCTGCGGCGTAAGCCTCTGGCTCGTCCCCGCATTGGCATGGACCGGCGTCTGCTTAGGCGACCCCGTAGCCTGGTGCATGGCAGACCTCTTCCTTATCCCCGCCTTCATTTGGGTGCAGCGGAGACTGAGGAAGCTGGCAAAGGAGTAAACAACAGGGAATATCGGGAATACAGTACGAAATCTCTTTATTCACACACAGGTCTGATGGTGCGCAATGTCAAAAGCGGCTCGTACTCCAAATCAGAATCTTCCTCATTGAAGTACAAGTAATAGGCATTGCTGTTGTTTGCTTTGCTTGAACTCCAGTAATATCCAAACGTATCTTTTCGATAAATGCCGTAGTCGCTTTTTCGCCCTGCACCTGGCAAGAAGATGCTCTTGCCTGAAGGACCAGTTATCTTGCAACCCATTACACCTTTGTATGCAACCCAACACCAACGGCATCTGTCAATGAGTTCTTTAAACTGCTTGCGTGTCGGGGTCTTGTATTTACCATTCGACTCTTTATAGGCGGCATCATATTTTGTTCCTGCTATTTCTGAATCGGCAGGAATGCCATTTACCGAATGACCGTCAGAACCAAACGCCCAACGATAGTAGTTGCCATACTCTTCAGGATTTGACACTCCTAAGTTATGACCACACCATTTCACGCTAAGTCCTAAGTCTACAGCTTCAGATGTAGCAATGTCGCTTGCCTGAACCATATAGTCAGTAATAAACATTGTAGCCTCCTTATCACTCTCCTTTAAGAACTTTGGGGCTTCATTGGGTTCAATGTTTTCTTCTGACGTTTCTTCCTGCTTGTCTACATCTTCAACAACCTCCATCTGCGATACCACCACTTTGTTTCCATCTAAAGCTTGCATAAAGTCTTCTATTGTCTGATAGCGGTCTTTTCTTCTTGGTTGCATAGCTTTCTCTATAACAAGTTTTGTGTTCTCGCTAATGTTTGATGGCATATCAGGAAGACCTTCGTCAAACACTGCTGTTGCTTCTGGCGGTGTCTGACCGGTAATCATCTTGAACATAGTAGCTCCTAACGAATAGATGTCCGTAGCTGGTGAGAACATGCCCAAACCGCCAACACGCGATTGTTCTATAGGAGCATAGCCTATACTTGCTCCGATAGGACTACTTGTTGTCGCTTCGCCCATCTTGTCATAATTCTTAGACATACCGAAGTCTATCAACACAACGTCACCATTCTTTCTTAGCAACACATTGCCTGGCTTTACGTCCAAGTGATTCATGTTGTTGGCATGAATATATTGTAGGGCGGAAGCTATCTGTCTTGTGTAATTTAATGTTTCAGCTTCAGACAAACTAGCTTTCTTATCTATCAAGTCAGACAACGAGCCACCTTCTATATATTCCATAACATAGTAAGCGGTTCCATTCTCCTCAAACACATCCAACACCTTTATGATATTAGGATGGTTCAACTTAGATATGTTTCTTGCCTCCTTGATAAACTTTTGACGAAACTTATCCACCAACTCAGCACTACCCGTAGAAGGAACTGTAACCACAGAAGAAGCCTCTTCACGATTACAGAATTCCTTCATAAAGAACTCCTTAATCGTGACAGCTATCTCTGCTTCTATCGTGCCTAACGGACCTTCTACTGCTATCTTCTGCTTAGCCAAGTAGGTTATACCAAAACCTCCTTGACCAAGTACTTTGGAGATTCTGTATTTTCCGTTGCATAATACACAACTATTATTTAATTGCTTCATAACTATACTTTTTTAACAAGACGAATTGGCAGCTTGTATCCTGGAAATTCGTTTTTTGAATTTATTTTGAGAGTACAAAAAGTAATATTTGCATTATTACACTGGGAGTTTTTCTCCTCTTTCAACCAAAATAGCACTTCGCCAGTTCTTTCAAGAGTAGATTTAATCTCATAAAGACCTGTCACCTCAAATATTATTCTATTACCATTCGGTCCTAGGCAAATAGCCAAATTTTGAAAATGGCAAGAACTAATTGAGGTATCTATTCTTTTAGACCCTTGTTCCCATCTGCATACTCGTACTAATTCCTGCCATTGTGCTACTGTAGGAATATTAAACGCCTTGCTATTTTCTTGTGTAACATAAAGGATTTCATTGTTTTCATCCTCAACATAATTTGAAGACCATAGAGTGCCACTTGGTAACCCTAAGTCAACGTACTCAATATCACCAAAAGACGTTTCTTTAACAACTTTGTCATAGCCATCTTTATAACCGGAATTATAGCCAGCCATATAAGCCTCAACAATTACTTTGTTTAACGCATCGTTTATTTTGCCCTCTGCGTATTCTTTTGCCTTATCTACATTATTCATATCAACTTACTTATTTTATTATGAGTTACTATATAAGGAACAATACCAATAACTCTTGCTTTATTTACTAATCCTTCAATAGACAACTCATCCATATTGCATTTTCCAACCCAATACTTTTTACAAAGGTCATCTTCATTAGCAGTTATGTCTCTCATTCCACATTTAAAGCCACTAAGCAAGAAACATAAATCTTCATAATTTCGAGAATCATGCCATTCTACATTATCAACTTCCAGTTCCAAAAGAGAAACCACACAAGATGAGTTGGGTAAAGGAGCATAGGTACTAGCCCAATTAAATGCTCGCTCTTCCAATTTATCATCAGCAGGGAAAACAAACAAAGAGTTTCCCCTACTATATAAATATGGATAATAGCTTTTCCTGACATTCTCAAGTAGCGACTCTGTTTTTAGCCGTTTATCTGAATATATACGCTCATCAGAAGAAGGAGCTATGACATCACCAACCTCCCATGAAACAGTTTCTTTTTCAATTCTATAAACTTTCATTTATCTTGATTATATAATTTAAAAACACACAGGGGATTTAAACTAAAACAATTCAAAGTTATGGTTCCATCACCAATCTAAATCCCATCTCAGAGCAAAAATATCCCCCCGAAATACCAACACTTCGATAAGGAGCAGCACAATAATACTCATTGACAGCCCAATCTCCACCACGAAGCACATGTCCCCAATCCCCTTTTTGTGGACCTTTAGGATTTATTTGAGAAGACGCAGAATAAGGAGCTGCCCAATCAGAACAATATTCACGAACATTTCCAGTCATATCATAAAGTCCTAATTCATTAGCTTGCTTCTGACCTACATTATGTGTTTTCCCTCGACTATTTCCACTCCACCACGCTACGTCAGAAATATTATTACTTCCAGAATAACGATAACCTTTACTCAAGTTTCCGCCACGAGCAGCATATTCCCATTCTGCCTCTGTAGGAAGTCTGAACTTTCTATTTGTTAGATGATTCAATTTCTTTATAAATTCCAAGCAATCATCATATTTTTCTTTTCCAACATCAACTTGTTCTACTGGTCTTTTGTCTCCTTTAAATTTAGAAGGATTATTCCCCATAATTGCTTTCCACTCTTCTTGGGTGACTTCATATTTACCTATATAAAAACTAGACAACGTCACTTGATGTACTGGTTTAGTTTCTTCCCAATCATAAGGTTCTATACCTCCCATCATAAAAGTACCACCTTCGACATACACCATATTAGATACCAAATTATCTATTATTTGCTTATTATGTTGTTGCTCTTTTAAATATGAGAGTCTTGAAATTATTTTTGTTCGATGCTCATCTGTCATTTGACTATATTCACTTACAAATTTATTGATATCATCAATATTTTGAGAAGAAAAAGCCTTTTCAAAAGCTTTATTTTCACAAGTTATTTTATAGCTATAATAACCAATAGGCAAACATATTAAAAGTAACAATCCAACTGTTAACAAATAACGGAGTATATGGCTATCTGTTTTCTTATTATTACAAATGAAGAATTTTGTATCGCTATTTGATGAATCTTTAACTTCTTCTTTCTCCACACAAGAGTCTTCATTTATCCCATTTTTTGGGGAGATATTACAATTGTCTGTGTTTTTATTAGCAACAACAGTTTCCTCTCCATCAGTTGTTTTTGTCTCCTTATTTACAACCACCGTTTCTTCTTCCAACGATTTGGTTGAGATAGAGTTTATGGTATGTGCAACACTACCAGTCAATACATCAACAAACTCTCGAACGCTCTGAATACGCTTCTTCACATTCGGACACATAGCTTCTGTGACAACCTTTATAAGATTGTCAGACACTTTCTTTTCACGAAGTTTGTTTGCCAGCAAATCTTCATCGCTTACAAGAACGGAAGCATCTGGTGGAGTTTCTCGAGTAAGCAACTTATATAGAGTAGCACCAAGAGCGTACACGTCTATTGTTGGGCGGAATTCACCGATTTTGGCTCTATTGGCTTGTTCGATAGGTGCATAGCCAGCTGTTCCAAGACCAATAGTAGTGGATGTCTCTGGTTGTCCGTCATCGCCATAATGCTTGCTAAGTCCGAAGTCTATCAAGAAGACATGACCATCGCTACGGTGCATAACATTGCTTGGCTTCAAATCGAGGTGGAGCATATGCTTTTCCTCATGCATATAGATAAGCGCATCTGCAACTGATTTGATTATACTTACTGCATCTTCTGCATCTACATAATGAGACTTAACATAATCGTTGAGATTCTGTCCTTCAATGTAATCCATTACATAATAGAACGTGCCATTCTCGCTGAACGAGTCGGTGACACGTACTATATTAGGATGATCAAGGTGTGAGAGGTTGATTGCTTCTTTTTGAAATTTCTGGCAATAGCTTTGCGACAAGCTGCCGTCACTCATACCCGTTATACTTCCATCTTCGCTGCGAGAGTTGAGTTCCTTCATAAAGAACTCCTTAATGGCAACTTTCTTTGCAAGCTTTGTATGCTCGGCAAGATAAGTTATACCAAAGCTACCTTGTCCGAGAACTTCCTCTATCTTATATGTCCCCCCATGAAGGAGTGTTCCTTGTGTTAGTTGTTGCATGATTTAATTGCCTTTTTTCTATTTAGACTCTTTCGTTGTATGAGGTAATATATACATTATCATATTTAACACCTTATTTTATATATACATTATAAACCCAACTTGCATCACTAAAATCAACATACAGTTGCCGTGCTCCATCACTTTGTATACGCAGACGTACTGCGCAACGTAGCCCATCTTCATTCACGCAATCAAAATACCATAATTTTCCATCTTGACCATCAGAAACACCTTGATCACCATACTGATATATATCGTATTGTTGTATCTGACTACTATAGATAGTAAATGTATCATTATCAGTATTAATAACAATCAACACACTACAATCTTCCCAATCACTCCAATCATCCCAACTTTGAGTTTCATAGTCATACAACTTTAGAGCTAATTCTGTTGATTGCATTTTTATTACATCTGCCTTTACATATAAAAATGAAAATAGAGCAACAAGAATAATTAAGATTTTCTTCATATTCAATGTTTTTGTTGTTATAAAATATCTCACGACTGTCCCGTCAAAACAGACTATTAGCTCTTTGAATTTAATGTCAAAGAACTCAATAGTCCCCTCTTTCCGGGATTATTTGATTAATATTTAACTTATCCCGATTTTAACGGGACACTAATGAATTACATTCTTTGTTCATTCATAATGTCTTTCAGCAGAGACAAGTCTGATGACACGTAAATGCTGAGGAACTCGGTTGATGCACCAAAATTAAAATCTAATAGTATATAACCATTAGCACATTTATACAGATAAATGTTATATGGATACTTTTCATATTTTGACAATAAGCTGCCACCTGTATAATTTCTGATACTATTTTTAAAATAGTCTTGCAATCTATCATCTATCAGCCCACAGTCTACAAGCATCATTGTTGCGCCACCACGTGGTCCGAATAATCCTATCACACATTTTTTATCATAATCAGTGCTTATATAATTATCTTCTATCTTTAATTTTCCACTATATTTAACCCCAAAACTTCCAAATCTATCATCAGGCACATCTACATTACCTTGAGCTGTCAATGCATCATTTTCACTGAAAAGTCCGTAATTTACGAAATATGAACCTCCTTGACTTTCTGCGAGAAACATATCAATAAGGACTCTCACGTCTGTACCCGTATACTCTTTTTTAGTTGGTTCTTCTACAGGAACATTATCACTATAATATGCTACTGTATCTTCAACTTGTACTGTATCAGAGTCAGCATTAGCAGCAGGAGCCGCTGTGCTATTCGTTGTATAATATCCTCCACAGTCTCGGAATCCCAAAATTCCAATAACTATAATTACTGCAATTACAAAAATTGAAATGATGATTTTTGAATCTCCATTAGATGATTCTTTATCATCTTCTTTTTTTACGTTAGGATATTCTCTTGTATTATTCCGAGAGTTTTTACGGTTACGTGTGCTTCTATTAGCAACGATAGTTTCCTCACCATCAGTTGTCTTTGTCTTATTTTTAATAACCACAGTTTCTTCAGAAGGTTTGGCAGAGGCTGACTCAAGGGTACGACTACCAGTCAATGCATCTTTAAACTCTTGGACACTCTGAATACGCTTCTTAACATTCGGGCACATCGCTCCTATGACAACCTTGATAAGATTGTCAGGAACTTTCTTTTCACGAAGTTTGTTTTCCAGCAGTTCATCATCACTAACGAGATCGGAAGCTGGCGGTGGCGTTTCTCTTGTGAGCAACTTATACAGAGTGGCACCAAGGGCATAAACATCTATTGTCGGGCGGAACTCACCGTTCTTAGCTCTGTTAGCCTGCTCTATAGGCGCATAGCCAACTGTTCCAAGACCAATAGTAGTGGATGTCTCTGGCTGTCCGTCATCGCCATAATGCTTGCTCAGTCCAAAGTCTATTAAGAAGACATGACCATCGCTACGACGCATAACATTGCTTGGCTTCAAGTCGAGGTGGAGCATGTGCTTTTCCTCATGCATATAGATGAGCGCATCAGCTACAGACTTGATTATACTTACAGCCTCTTCTGCATCTACATAATGAGTCTTGACGTAATCATTAAGATTTTGTCCGTCAATGTAATCCATTACATAATAGAACGTGCCATTCTCGCTGAACGAGTCGGTAACACGAACAATATTCGGATTGTCAAGGCGTGAGAGGTTGTCCGCTTCTTTTTGAAACTTCTGGCAATAGCTTTGCGACAAGCTGCCGTCACTCATACCCGTTATGCTTCCATCTTCGCTGCGAGAGTTGAGTTCCTTCATAAAGAACTCCTTAATGGCAACTTTCTTTGCAAGCTTTGTATGCTCGGCAAGATAAGTTATACCAAAGCTACCTTGTCCGAGAACTTCCTCTATCTTATATGTGCCTCCATGAAGGAGTGTTCCTTGTGTTAGTTGTTGCATGATTTGTTATTAACTATTTATATTCGGTATGTATATTCACCTTGGTACTATCCTCACTTGAAACGTCTGGGGAATTATGCTTTCCCCCATAAAGGAAGAACGAAGCTGCGACAGCAATTATCGTTACAACCACAATGCCAATGATTCCAAACAATACTTTACGCTTATTGGGTTTGCGAAACTTGGGCTTAATCAAAATCCCCTTTATCTTTGCATGCTGCTCTGAAGCAGGATTGCCTGTAGGCACAGAAGAAGCCACGCAGTCCTCCACCTTATCTATATATATAAGGTGTGCCGTATGGTTGTCTTTGTTCTCCTCTGTCACTTGACGGAGCATCTCAAGTTTATGCTCGTCCGAGACATTGGGCTTTGTGATGATGTTTAGGATATTATCATCAGTCGACTGCTCAAGCATGCCATCCGAGCACATAAAGAAATAGTCGCCTGGCTGGATGTCTGTGAGAAGAGCTATGTCTGCCTTTGCTCTATGCTCCTGACACGGCTGCATGGCACGAGTGATGACATTCTTCTGCGGATGATGCTTCGCCTCCTCTTCCGTTATCTCGCCTATCTTCACCAAATCGTTGACAAGCGAGTGGTCTTGCGTACGAAAGACAACGTGGGCAGGAGTAGTATCCGAAGCCGGACGCAACTGATATATACGGCTGTCGCCGATATGTGCTACAGTAGCACCATTGGCGTGGAGGCACAAGAAGGTGAGCGTGGTGCCCATCTTGCGTTCCTCACCATTATCTTTAGCGTCAAGCGCATCAAAGGCTGCGCTGAGTGCTTGCAGGAAGAGTTCGTCGCTCAATGCCTCGCCGGGATGCCAAGCGGAAAGGACGACACGGCTGATGGTCTCACATGCCACCTCGCCCTTCTCATGTCCGCCCATTCCGTCGCAGAGGATGAACAAGCGGTCATCGGGCGTCGGCCTTCCCAATGCAGGAAAGAGAGAGTCTTCCTGATTAGCCCTTTGACCGAGTTCTTGCAGATTGTAAGCTTTTATCTTAAAATTCATACGCTGTTACTTTTTGAATGTCAGTTCTGTATTGCCCATCTTGATGCGGTCGCCATTGTTCAGAATCAACTGGTCTTTCTGTCCTATGACAGAACCGTTAAGATAAGAAGGATTCTTGTTTGCCCCGTTTCTGAGTATATGAAGGATCTGTCCGCCCGCATTACGCACCTCTATGATGGCATGACTGCGACTCATGGTGCGGTCGTCTGTAGCAATCTGCACTGACGCAGATGACGAAACCGCCTTACGCCCTATAGTGTTGATGCCAGAACATAGCTGATATGTTGCGCCTTTATTGTCTACGAGCATACCAACACTTGCTATAGGAGAAGATCCGATACGAGTCTCGTCGCTTCCAGACTGTTGCGCCGAGGCACCTACATATTGTGTTTCATCACCAGAAGGAGCGATGGGGTTAGGTTGCTCCACGTATCGCTGACACTTTCCCACGATATGCTTTTCCTTACATACGGGGCAGGTAAAGAATGCCGCATCTATGTTCGGAGCATCCTGCAAACGGAGCACCTTACCACAGGTGGGGCATTTTATCTTTATCTCACTCATTGTTACATCTTCGTTTATATTATTCTTACCACTTCATTACAGACATTGAAGATCGGCATTATTATCGTAGTCTTGCTGATCTTCATTGGCGTTATAAGAGAATGTGTCGTTCTCCTGCTGTGCCTGTTGTTGTGCCTGATAAGCATCTTGGTAAATCGACATCTGCACATTGTCATTTGAGAGGTCGTAGACCTCACCTTCGTCTATCTGTTGGTTATGGTTCTCATCCACAAGAAGCACGTCAGCCACACCGTCCGAGTCCAAGTCCACAACGGCAGCCACTTCCTCACCATTGGTCAGCATAGCCGCTTGCATGGTCTGTCCGTTTTCGCCCTGTGTCTCGTATACGCCCAACACCTGCACCTCATTGGTATTGGTATTAGTATTGGCATTGCTGTCACTTGCCTCATCCACCGTAGCTTGCACCTCAGGGCTTGGCGTTACGGAGTCAGCCCCTGCATGATTAGTATTGTCAGGTTCGGCGTTTTCATCATTGTCCACCTTTACCGCCACTTCCTCTTTCTGAGCCTCTGGATGTTCCACCCTTTGAGGTTCTTTAGCCACTGGTTCTTCCGTTGCCTGCGCTTCCTCTTCTGGCTTCTGCTCATCAGCCTCTTTGTCATGAAGCATCTCCGTGGCTGCGTATGTGGTGCCACCGCCGACAACTCCGCCCATAACTGAAGCTGCAGCAGTTGCTACAACCTTCTTTGCTTTGTCCGACTTCTTTTCAGTAGCCTTGACATTCTGTGTATGTTCAGCCTCATTGTTATTATTCTGCGGCTGCATGAATATTGTTTCTTCGTTGTTCATACCGATAGCTTTTATAGTTCTTTGAATTGATTCGTTTGATGCTGCAAAATTAGGAAGCTTTCATATTAATGCCTAAAGAAAATCGGCATCCTGTATGAAATGCCCCGATTGTTACATGAAATGTCAGTGAGTGTACTTACATCCACAAGCAAAGCACTGCTTGTTATACTCGATGGCCCTGTACGGAATAGCTCCAAACGGTCTTCCACAAGCAGGATTGGGGCACTTGTATTTCTTGGCATACTCATCATCAAGGTCATGTAATTGTTGCTGGACTGTCGTCCCGACGCTTCCCTTTATGAAGAAATATACAGCAATGGACAAAGCTGCAACGATGATGACAATGCGTATGGCAGGGTCAATGCCAGGAATAAAGCCAAGGCACATACCAGACATGGACAATATGCCCTGCAAACGTTGCTTATTGGCAGACTTTGCAGCATTGTTCTGTATCTCCATTCTGCGCTTATCGTATTCCTCCCATACTGTCTTCATTGGTTTCAGCGAGAATGTCGGAACTTCTTTTTGCGAACCGTCTACGTCTCCTGTTGAGACATCAGCCAATCTCAGTATTTGCTGTAGAGGCACAAGGAATTTCTCTTCTCCTAATTGCACACGGCTTGTCGGCGTGATTGCCTTACGGATAATCTGGTTGCCATCAACAAAGGTGATATTCAGATCTTTGATATTCTCAATGCTGATATCGCTTCCATTGACAGAAACCTTGCAATGCCGACGACTTACAGACAACGGTACGGTGCCTGCCTGACCGACATTAAACTCACGTTCGCCGACAATGCAATGCAGACGACGTGCGCCCTCTTCCCTTCCTATTATTATCTCCATAGTTTTCTGATTTATTCCACATTGATTTGTGTTCGGTTAGGAACACGTCCGACAAGGATATCCTTCAACTGCTTGAGCGCTTCCTTTGATATGCCAAGCTGAAAGGTGAAGTGAACCCCATCGGTAACAACGAGGCTTTGCAGCAAAGGCTGCACCTTATAAATATAGTTAAGATTGACAATGAAACGCTTGCCGATGCGTGCAAAAACAGAAGCACGCTCACGCAGACTTTCTGAGATAAACTGTTGCATATGACTAAGATTCATGCAGACAGATACCTTCTGTTTGTTGACAAGCACAATATTGGTATAATTGCCATCACCCTCCATATAGACAATCTTGGAGCAGTCAAGGCGGATAAGTTCGTCACGTGTATTTAGATACAAGTAGCCTGTAGCCATTTTAGCCATCTATTGTCACATTGCCTTCTCCAAAACAATGTAAGGTTAGTATTGAGATTATGGCACAAAAAAAGCGTGGAGAACCTACCTGTTGTCCATTCCACGTAACGAGGCTCTAGCAATTGCCTATCAAAGTTGAACAGACAACGTCAGAGCCCACGCCGATATGATAATCCTACCCGTGAGGTATATGTACGCAGAAACACACTGCATCCGTTAGGATACAATGATGGCTAACATATAACCACACAGGAATGAAAAAATCACACCCGGGGCATCTACCGTTGCTAAGTTCAAGACTTTGATTATTGTGAATTTGCTAGATTCGTTACGTCTCAAACAGAGCGTCAAGTAAACGCCTTTATTATGTCGTGCCTCTTTACCCACCCTTTCTCCTTTGTCATGCAGATGTGATAACCCGCAAAAGGCTCGGCGTGGATCGAGGCATGGACGCATTAAGACTAAGCATACGAACACACGAAGCCAATTTGTCCACTCCAAAATTACTATATTTTTTGCGAACAAAATAAAGGAAGCTAAAGAAAATGCACAAACTGGCTAAAAAAGAAGTTCTATTACATAACAAATGAATTACTATCAGACTGGAATAACGAATGGATGCAGTCTATACACTGCATCTTTATGACGATTTATGCAGTGTATAGACTTCATCTTTTAACGGAATTATGCAGTGTACGGACTGCATCTTTACGGAAAAGATGCGGTTTATGTCGTTTATTTATGCTATCTTTGCATTTGGAACAAATTAAAATGTAAAGATTATGGACAAGAATGTTATAAAGCAGATAATACTTTGGCAACAAGAATTTGTGGGCAAAGTAAGATTACAGGGACGCAACATAAGTTTGGAAGAGAACGCAAACTATGTGTTGGTGGGCATTCGTCGTGCCGGCAAATCATATATGCTTTATCAGAAGATTCAGGATCTTGTGGCTAAAGGACATTCATTGGAAGAAATCTTGTTTATCAATTTTGAGGATGAGCGTATCACGGACATCTGCAAAGAAGAACTGCATCTTATACTTGAAGCTTATCGCGAAATGTTCAGCCATCAGCCAATCATCTTTCTGGATGAGATTCAGAACGTAGACGGATGGGAACATTTCGCCCGCAGATTGGCGGACGAGAAGTATCGCGTGTTTATCACCGGAAGCAATGCTCACATGCTTAGTCGCGAGATAAGCACGACATTGGGCGGAAGATACATGACCAAGGAAATCCATCCCTTCTCTTTTGAGGAATATCTGGAATATCAACAGCTGCATCTTACACGCTTATGGGAGCTGTCGCCTATGAAGACAGATGTGTTAAGACTGTTTTCAGATTATTTCTACTATGGCGGTTTGTCTGAAGTATTCAACATCCAAGACAAGAAATCATGGCTCCAGTCGTTATACCAGAAGATTTTGTATTCGGACATCGTAATAAGAAAGGGTGTCAGAAACGAACACAGCCTTCGCTTGCTTATAAGAAAACTGGCAGACAGCGTGATGCAGCCTACTGCCATAAAACGTCTGCAGAACATCCTGCAAGGAGACGGCACGAAGATAGCAAGAGAGACCATCGCTTCTTATCTCGACTACCTTCACGAATCATTTCTCACATTCAGTATCAGCTGTTTCACCGACGCCATCACTGAACGCGAAACCATAAAGAAACATTATTTCTATGATAATGGTATCTTAAATCTGTTTCTCTTTCAGCCAGAAACCAAGTTGTTGGAGAATCTTGTAGCCATACAACTTTATAAGATCTACGGCGACGAACTGTATTATTACAACAAGAATGTAGAAGTGGATTTCTGTGTTCCTAAAGACGGATTGCTCATTCAGGTGTCTTATCGCATGACTGAAGACGCTACACGCAACAGAGAAATCTCAGCATTGCAGAAAGTAGGAAAGTTCCTTAATGCAAAAAGATGCATGATAATAACTTACGACCAAGAAGAGACAATTTCCTCCACAGAACTGGGCATGGACATTGAGGTCGTGCCGGTGTATAAGTTTTTGCTGGCTGAATAATACCTAAAGGTAGCGTAAACAGAAATGTGTCACATATCTATTTACACTACCATAGAGAGTGTAAAATAAACTGTGTCAGGCTATAATAATAAAAGTTTAACACAGTTCTTATAATATGGACAATTTGGAAA
>ENA-UEOZ01000403-UEOZ01000403.1-human-gut-metagenome-genome-assembly--contig:-NODE-403-length-30593-cov-212.318128_pt1 | contig 30593 bp, 30 predicted proteins | sample MGYA00242898_ERZ507912 | MGnify/ENA primary metagenome ERZ507912 (study PRJEB26167, sample SAMN06115410) | human gut metagenome | host: Homo sapiens | place: China:Chongqing | collected 2016-04-27... | reverse complement strand
TTACGAGAACCAGTTCTCGACAACCTAACGTAAAGCCTTTTATTTGTGCACAGCACGCGCCCATAAGCGGAAAAACATATAAAAACACAAACGGGTGTGCAACACCCGAATTAGGAGTTCTTGCTTAGGCAAGCGGCAAAGCCGAGCGGTGAATTATTCAGTTTAGGTTTCACTGCAAGCTTATACGTTACAGCCCTGCCATGTACCATCCTCCTATGTTCGCCAGCATAGTGGCGATTATTATTCTGATAATATTCCATGCTTGCTGCCTTTGTCCGCTTTTGTTGTCATTGTATAGCGTCCAGATGGCTGTAATGAAAGTGGCGGCGGTGAAGATGGCGCTCAGCAGCGACAGACCTTGCGATATTATTATGATGAGAATCGTTGACTGCATCAGCATTGCAGTGAGATTCACCATGCTCCTCGCGTGTATTGTTTGTGCATCTACGTTGCCTTTGCGCAAACGGCGCCTCAGTTCCCATTGGTCCAAGCCAGTCAGTATGGCCAGAATAAGGACCGTCACAAATTCTTTTAATGTCATAACTTATAGGTTTTATTTTTTATATCTGCGTTTCGCATTCTCTTGGTTGCAAAATTACGATATGTTGCTTTTTCGCGAAATAAAACCTTGTTCCATCTTGTTCCAACTCTGGAAAAGACGTAGTAATATGCAGATAATCAGCTGTGTCCTTATTCGATTAGCATGAGAACGTACCATGCTATGTGTGTCAGTCCTATAAGCGCCATGCAGGATATGCTGGAGAGAAACTCCAGTGGCGACGCTTCTTTATTGCTTCGCAGAAACAGCATTCCTGAGATGACGGTCAAGATGCACGTGGCTGAAGAATAGACGGTAACGCCGCTATGCTTGCTCATGAACAGAACAGTCGCCCACATCGAAATCTTCTCAATCCCCAATACCTGGTCAGTCAGAAATCTTTTGTTCTTTATATCTTGGAGGTCGATTAGTCGCCTTGCTTTCAGATAGCGTAACAGTATGGCTGCCACATAAAAGATGGCAATGAAATAATCCGGGTTATTCTTCATGAGTGAGTATTCTTGACTGTTTTGTTATAACGGGATAATTTGCAAAATTAATGGTTTTTCAGCGAAACCATAGATTAAAACCTTCGTAAAATATGAGTTTCTTGCATTTTCTGCTTACCTTTGTGGTATGTCAGATGAATTTTATTACTTACAGGCACGCACAGACCGATACATACTTGCTGTCCTTATCGCCCTTGTCCTGATGGTGATATTGGTATATGTCGTTGCGATATATTATATGCGCAGGAAAGAGCGTGCCTTCGTCAGCTCGCAGGCAGAGATGATAAGACGGACCATGCTTCTTGAGGAAACCCAATGTCAGTTGGAGGAAAAGCACCGGCAAAGCCAGTCGCTCTTGCAGAAGCTGCGTCATTCTGAGATGCAGGAGAATGCCGATGACGTCATAGCGAGGGTGCGTTTGGCGGCTGATGGCAAGAGGAGGATGGATGATGCGGACTGGAAGCGTCTGTTCTCTGCCGTTGACAGTGTCTATCCTGACTTCAGCGATATGCTGCTCAGCCGTGTAACTGTCTTGAACAATCAGCAGATGCAGGTGTGCTACCTGATGCGTATCGGTATGTCGAATCCTCAGATAAGGAATATTACGGATTTGCCGCGTACCACTATATGGAGGTGGACGAAGACGTTTAGTTGGATAAAAGAGCTGCTATAGTCGTGTGAAAGCAGCTGTATTGCGCAACTTTACAAGCTGCTAATGCTAACATAGGAGGCTCATGAATAACATAAAAAACACAAGGTAGCGGACGACATGTCGTTCGAATTTCATTGTAATACAATCTTAACATTGCTGTCATTTTCTTGTCTTATTCGTGTCGTAATTTCGCAGTGAAAAAATAATGTGAGACATGAAAGATTATAAAAAGGCGATTCTTGGCATTCTTAAGAAACGCAAGGACAGTGGTGATAGATTCGAGAGTCAGGTGCTCAAGCTTACTCTTAAGCAGATGGACGGTGCCCGCGACGACGGCTGGGGAGTGTTTTACTCGAAGAACGGCAAGAGTCTGGTTTCGGCTAAGAAGTCCATAGAGGGAAGCTATGCCGTGAAGGACGACACGGAGGAGATTGGCGACAACGCTTTCTGGGGTTGCGCTTTCCTTCGCAATGTGGCTGTGCCCAACACCGTGGAGCGCATTGGCGATGAGGCTTTTGCCCGTTGCATCTCGCTCGAGTCGGTCTGCATTCCCGCTTCCGTGGAGAAGATGGGCAAAAATCCGTTTGTCGACCTTGACAGCAAGGTGATAAACAACGAGTCTGAAGCTTACGTCATTGACAATAAGATTCTCTACAGTGCTGACCGTACACGCCTCGTTTCGTGCCTCACCGACGCCGCCATGGTAATCGTTCCGAAGACGGTTCGCGTGATCGGCAGCCTTGCCTTCACACGTCGTGCGAAGCTTAAGAAGGTGCAGCTGCCCGACGGACTGGAGCGCATCGGTCGCGACTCGTTTTCTGACTGCGACACCCTGGAGGAAGTGGTCATCCCCGCTTCGGTGAAGACCATAGCGCCCTACGCTTTCGGCGGTTGCGAAAGCCTTAAGAAGGTGACGTTCCTCGGCGAGGTGCAGAGCCTCTCACGTACAGCCTTTTCTGACTGCTTCAATCTCTACACCATCCTCGTGCCGGCAGGAAAGGAGAAGCTTTACCGCAAGATTCTTCATATAACATCAGAGAGCGACACCCTCGTTCTCGGCAACGAGCAGCCGGCTCCGACGGACAACAAGCCTGAAACTCCGAAGGCAGAGCCTGTCAATGAACCCGCCAAGGAGATGAAGAAAGAAAAGAAGGAAAAGAAGGAAAAGAAAGAAAAGAAGGTGGATAATAAGGAAAAGAAGGATAAAAAGATAAAGAAGGATAACTCTGACAAGAACGATAACGCAGGAAAGGAGGGCGGCAATGGGAAAAAGTAAACAGATAACTTACGTGGAACGTGACGTAAGCTGGATGTACTTCAATCATCGCATCCTCCAGGAAGCGGAAAAGCCCACCGTACCATTGCTCGAGCGCCTCTCTTTCCTCGGTATCTACAGCAACAACCTCGACGAGTTTTTCCGTGTTCGTGTGGCATCGCTCAATCGCATTGTCGACAACGAGAATGTTCCCGAGAAAAACCGCAAGCAGATGAAGCGCACGCTCAAGACCATCAATCACCTCAACGAGGAGTATTCAGCCGAATACTCCAAGGCCATTGACAAGGTGTTCGAGGAGCTGGAGCAGCATCACATCCGCCTTATCAACGAGACGCAGCTTGGCGAGGAGCAGCGCGACTTCCTCAAGCGCTTCTATTATGACAAGCTCAACGGATCAACCAATCCTATATGGCTCTCCGCCATCGACGACCTCAACACGCTGGAGGACAACCGCATCTACCTCGTCGTGAAGAAACGCCATATCGGTGGCGACGGCAAGGTGAAGTATGCCGTCATCAAAGTGCCCGACCGCGTGTTCGGACGTTTCATAAAGGTGCCGTCGTCGGACGGTTTCGACAATATCATGTATCTGGACGATGTCGTAAGATTCTGCCTCCCGCTTATCTTCATCGGCACCAAGCCTTCCACGTACGAGGCTTATTCCTTCAAGTTTACGAAGGACGCCGAGATGGAGGTGGACAACGATGCCGACTACGGAGCTATGGAGAAGATTGCGATGGGCGTCAGCTCGCGTAAGCGTGGCGAACCCATCCGCGTTATCTATGACAAGGACATGCCGCGCGAAATGCAGAAGCGCGTCTTCGAACGTCTCAACGTACAGGAACTCGACACGTCGCTTGCAGGAGGACGTTATCAGAACCATCGCGACCTCATGTCGTTTCCCGACTGCGGACACTCGGAGCTGAAGTTCGAGAAATGGCAGCCGGTGATGAAGCCCGAATTTCTCTCGGAAACCTCCGTGCTCGACTCCATCCGTCATCAAGACCGCTTCATACACGTACCTTACCATTCGTTTGACGCTTACATCCGTCTGCTCCGTGAGGCAGCCTTGCGCCCAAGCGTGAAGGAGATAAAGACCACGCTCTACCGACTGGCTAAGGACTCGAAGGTGGTGAAGGCGCTTATCTGCGCTGCACGTAACGGCAAGAAGGTCACGGCAGTGGTGGAACTGCTTGCACGTTTCGACGAGGAAAGCAACATCAAGTGGAGCAAGCGCATGCAGGAAGAGGGCGTGAACGTCATATTCGGTGTGGAAGGACTGAAGATTCACTCGAAGCTGCTCTACATAAAGAGCACGAAGGGCGACATCGCCTGCGTCGGAACCGGCAACTTCCATGAGGGCAACGCCCGCGTCTATACCGACTATCTCATGATGACCGCACGTCAGGGCATCGTGTCGGAGGTGGCAAAGGTGTTCGACTTCATCGACCGTCCTTTCTCGCCGATGCGGTTCAAGGAGCTGCTCGTGTCGCCCAACTCAATGAAGACACGCATCATCCGCCTCTTCGACAACGAGATAAAGAACGCGCGTGAGGGCAAGCCGGCGTGGGTGAAGATAAAGATAAACCACATCACCGACCCCGATATCGTCAACAAGATGTATGCTGCGTCGAAGGCTGGCGTGCGCATCGACGCGCTGGTACGTGGCAACTGCTCGCTGGTGCCGGGCGTGAAGGACATGAGCGAGAACATCCGCGTGGTGGGCATCATCGACAGTTATCTCGAGCACTCGCGCATCCTCGTGTTCTGCAACAACGACCGACCGCGCTACTTCATCGGTTCTGCCGACTGGATGCCGCGCAACCTCACGGGACGCATTGAGGTGCTGACGCCCGTATACGACGAGGACATGAAGCGCGACCTCCTGCGCACCGTAGACTACGGTCTGCGCGACACCATCAACGGACGCATCGTTGACGGATACGGAACCAACAGGATACAGCCCGTGGAGGAAGGTGAGGAGCCGTTCCGCTCACAGGAACAATTACACATCGAATATAACAAGATATAGACACAATATATATGAACATCGCTGCTATAGATATTGGCTCGAACGGAGCCAGACTGCTGATAAAGAGTTTTGACGATAACGCCCCTGCCTCACAACGCATACGAAAGCTGATGTTTGTGCGCATTCCGCTGCGCCTCGGTAAGGACGTCTTCGCCCTCGGCAAGATATCGAAGGAGCGCCAGCGCATGATGCTGCACATGATGAAAGGATTCAGCGAGTTTATGCAGCTCTATAAGGTGGACCATTATCGCGCTTACGCCACGTCAGCCATGCGCGATGCCGACAACGGCAAGAAGGTGATGCAGCGCATAGAGAAGCACACGGGCATCAGACTGGAGATTATCCCCGGTGCGGCTGAGGCGCAGTTGCTCTGCAACAACCTCGTGGAGAACACCGACAGCGGCGTGGGCAATTATGCCTACGTGGACGTGGGCGGAGGCTCCACGGAGATTTCGCTCCTGCATGACGGAGTGCTCGCCGAGAGCCATTCGTTCAACGTGGGCACTCTGCGTATGCTCGCCGGAGCGGTGACGCAGGAGGAACGCAACGCCATGTGCCGCATGCTGGAGGAATATGCCCGCGAATTTCCCGGTACGAAGATTATCGGTTCGGGTGGTAACATCAACCGCCTCTACAGACTTGCCAAGTCAGACAGCGACAAGCGTGTGCTGCCTCTCAGCAAGCTGAAGCAGCTGTATTGCGAACTCGCCCCGCTGTCCATACAGGAGCGCATGGAGAAGTTCAAGCTGAAGGAGGACCGCGCCGACGTCATCATCCCCGCAGCCGAGATTTTCCTGATGGTTGCACGCTCTTTGGATTGCGACAGCATCATCGTGCCGAACATCTCTTTGGCAGACTCCATCGTGGACGGCATCTATCGCGACATGACCAGAAATGGGGAGTTGGTTGAATAAAACGGAACTTTCGTGGATTTTTATTCAAGAAGATTTGGATAATTATTCGATTATTTGTACTTTTGTATTCGCAAACGTATAATTATACGAACGTAATAATCCAAACAATAATACTTATGAAACTGAAGAGTGATAGAATAGAGACATTGAAGATGCTTATCTCAAGCAATGAGATGGGCAGTCAGGAAGAGGTATTGGAAGCTCTGGCAAAGGAAGGCTATCAGGTTACGCAAGCCACGCTGAGTCGCGACTTCAAACAGCTGAAGGTTGCTAAGGCGGCAAGCATGAACGGCAAGTACGTCTATGTGTTGCCCAACGAGACGATGTATAAGCGTGTAGCCTCGCCACGATCGGCTTCCGAGATGCTCCGCATCCCCGGCTACCGTTCCATCACGTTCTCCGGCAACATGGGTGTTATACGTACGCGTCCCGGTTACGCAAGTGCCATCGCCTACAACATCGACAACAGTAACATTGACGACATCCTCGGCACCATAGCCGGCGACGACACCATCTTCATCGTCCTACGCGAAGGCGTCACGAATGAACAGCTTATGGCAGACCTCGGCGGCATCATACCTGGAATGGAATAAGAGAATCTCCTCATAGCTAAACAGAAATTTATCTGCGAGACTGTCTGCTGTGTTAGGCAGGGCTTTGACAAAAACCTTTATCCACATGCCTTTTGTTGTCACACCCTACGGGTTCATGATATCGTTTGGAGAATGGGCTTTACGAGAGCGTTGCTCTCGACACCCATCCTTCAAACGATATCATGAGTGATGCTTCGGCATCACTGTGCCAACAAAAGAAAAACATAAAAAACACAAGGTAGCGGACGGCAGGAACCACCAGTTTGTGTTTTCTTTGTTTTTTCCGATTATGGGCGCGTGCTGTGCACAAATAAAAGGCTTTACGTTAGGTTGTCGAGAACAGGTTCTCGTAAGACCTAATGTAAAGCCTTTTATTTAAATCCGATAGGATTTGTGCCCATAAGCGGATTGTGGATAAAGGTTTTTTGTCAAAGCACTGCCTACCGCAGCAAACTAACCGCTAAACTGCAATTTACAAGCAGCAAGACTGATATTATTCTTGATTATGCAGTCCTAATCCCTTCAACGCCTTGTCTGCAGCCTTGTTAACGGCTTCGTTAGCCTTCTTGTTTGCCTCGTTCACCTTTTCGGCAGCTTTCTGACGGTCGGCGTTTCTTTTCTCCTCCAACTTCTTCTTTCCCTCTGCAGCAGCGGCGTTGGCCTTGGCAGCAGCATCGTCTACGGCAGTCTTTGCAGCGTTTTCGGCTGTTGAGGCAGCATTGTTGACAGCTGACTTGGCGGCGTTCTCTGCGGCGTTCTTCACGGATTCAGGAGCGTTCTTCACCATTTCGGCGGCAGCCTTGGCTGTCTCCACGACCGTTTCTCCCTTTGCAATGGCAGGAGAAGCGAGCTTAACCACGTCGCTTGTGATGGCAGCCTTTGCGTCCTCAGCAGTTGCGGCAGCAGATGTAGGCAGGTTGATGATGCCGTTTACGAGACTTTCCACCGTGCTGTTGCCGCTGGCGATGGTCTTCAACGACTCAGCATTGTCATTGACAAGCTTCTTGATGGCAGAACCGTAAGCCTTAGCCTCTTCCAGCTTGCCTTCCTCAGCGAGGTTCTTATAGATGGTCTGGAGGTTGGCGAGAACCGAAATAGTGGTCTTCGCATCCTTGGCGTCAATCGCCTTCTGTAGCTCGGCAGTGAGGTTGTCGATGGTGGTCTGGTTGTCTGCGCTAAGCTCGGCACCGCCTTCTTCGTTAGCTACTACGGCAGCCGAATCAGCATTGGCAGCTGTGTTCTGTGTCTTGTTGCCGCAGCTTGAGAATGTCAGAGCAAGAGCTGCTGCAAGGATAATTGCTTTTTTCATGTCTCCTTTTTTTATGTGTTGATATTGACAATATAATCATATAACTCTCTATGATTTTGCAAATGTAAATAATAAAATGGAGATAACAAAAAAAGCGTTTGGAGAATTGGGCGAAATCCCTTAATTCTCCAAACGCTTTCTTTATTGTATTATATTCTTAAATCTCGGTTCTTTTACTTCACCAGCGTACGATGGATGGCAGCGTTGCCTTTCTTCATCATTCTGCGTGCAACGGAGTTGAACTGGCGGCGCGGAACGAGCAGACGAGATACCTGTGCGGGAGCCTCCACAGTTTCGGTGAATGTAGAGATGGGGCTTGCACCTTCCTTCTTGAAGTCGACGAGCAGACGGTGGAGTTCGCCGTCCACACCGGCAGCGTCAGCAGCGAAGTAGAGCAGCGTACATGTGGTCCAGTCTGCCACGAAGTTCTTCTGTGTGGCGCTGAGATAACCACCCTGCAACACGGCGTTCTTCGTAGACTCGTCCGGGAACATTGTCTCGTCGGTGAAGTCGCCCTTGGCGAGAGCCACTGCCCAGTGAGCAGCGTCGTCGTTAGGAGTAACCACGCTCTGCATATATACGCGTCCCTTCATGTTGGCATACTTCGTCGGGTCCATGTTGTAGAGGTCGTCGCCGTCGTAATAGCGATACTTGATGCTGATGTCGGCGTCTGAAGCACCTGAAGCGCGAGTCGTGAACTTGAGCTTGTATATCTTGCCTGCTGCCGTAGCGTCCTCGTTCATGGCGTATGCGTAGATATAGTAAGAAGTGTTGAGGTCAAGTCCTGACTCCTGCGACTCGATGTTGTCGGTGAACGTAACGCCCTTGACAACCTGAGCTACGGTCATGCCCTTTGACTGTGCATACGACTCGATGTTCTCCTTCACGTCCATAGCAAGAGCCTTGTCGCCGGGATAATCCTTGAACGGAGTGATGCCCATCCAGTAACGTACTGACGGGTCAGACGGCTTGATGATGACGTTGCATCCGTCTGCAGTAAGGTCTGTGTATGAGATGTCGAACGTGCATTCAGCAGGATCGCCGCCAGGCAGCGTGCTGAAGTTTTTCGTTGTCGGCTTGCCGTAGCACTTTCCCTCCTTGTTTACAGGGATGGCGTAGAAGATGAAGTCGGTGCCGGCGGGCAGACCCTTTACGTCGTCAGTTGCAGGACCCTTTGAGAGGATTGCCTCAAGGATGTTCTCCATAGAGAGGGTGGGGTAGCTCTGCTGCAGATAAGAGAGGTAGCCCTCAACGACGGAAGCGATTGAACCGTTCGATTCCTCGAGCTGTTCCTTCGTCACGCAGTCATAATAGTAAGCCACGGAGTTGTCTTCCGGTGTAACGGAGAGAGTGACGGAGGTGGATGTCAGTCCTGAATATTTGAGATGGAATCGCGGTCCTTCGTCTTCGGGAGCGTCAAATACGATGCTGTCTACGTCAGCTATGGTGAAGTCAGATACGTTGCCACCGTTACGATATACGTGGAACGACTGGGCGTTTATGCTCGTCAATGCGGAGATGAGCATGATAGCCAGGATAAGAAACTTGTTGGTTTTCATATTTTCAGGAAAATTCTGCTTATGTTCTTAATCGGTTTAAAGTTGAATATGGTGTGTTTCAAGCATTCATCTTAGAATGCCAGCATTGAGCGGACACGTATTTCGCTGTTCTTGCGGTAGGCAGCCACGAAGCCTGGCTTGAACTGTGAAGAGTCGAAGCTGAAATAGTAAGCCCATGTGGAGGTGCCGTAAGAGTCCACCTTCTCCGTGCTGGTCCAGTATTCAGAGTCGGGTTCATACAATGGTGTGGCGAGGTTCTCGGTCAGCAATTCAAAAGTGGCTGAAACACAAGAACGTCCCGATCCGTCTTCGTCAAAGTAGACGCGGTCGAAGAGATACTCCATCTGTCCTGCTGCCGGCAGGAACCATCCTGAGCTGCTTTCGGGTGCGGGGCACGTCTGTTCGTATACGGTGGTGGCGTAGTAGGTGGCAGGATAGTTATTGGTTGAACCGTTCAGCTCTCCCTTGTCGCGGATGGCTGTCTCGACGATTGACTGTGTGTTGGTGTAGCCGAGGAAGTCAGCTGTGTTCGTTGAGGCACCGGTACCCGTAAACTTAGAGTCGAAAGCGCTCCACCATACACCTTCGTTGGTGTCGTCCTTCGCTGTGGCGTCACGAAGAGCCACTACGTAACCGTGAAACTCGTCAAACGGTGTCACGCCGTCCTTCTTCGTATAGAAAGCCTCGCGGTCACTCATGTCACTTGCTATGCCTACGCGGAAGACGATGCCTATAGGTGTGGCGCCTTCCTTGAGATTTGTGCTCCATGTACCGTCGCTGTAATAGATGTCGCCGATGCGCGGCGCTACCACCTCGGGTTCTTTTTCATTGTCGAAGCTGATGCTGTCCACGTCAGAGCAATGATACTTGACTGTCTTGCCGTCCTTTGTATGTACCGTAAACGATTGTGCCGTGGCTCCCGTGGCTATAGCGAGCGCGGCTATGATGGTGTAAATCTTCTTCATATATATTATATATAATGTGACTTTGGTATAGATATGCTGGCTTACTTGTTCTTGATCACCTTGTACGACTTGCCGCCTTCCACGCTTACTACGTAAACGCCGTTCTGGCATGATGCGAGGCTTACGACAGCCTTGCCGTTGGCGTCAGCCTTGGTGGCAGCGATGCTCTTACCGGCTACGTCATACAGACGCACGGCTGTAGCGGCACCTATACCCTCCACTTCCACTGTTGTTCCGTCTACGAAAGTCAGGCGGCACTCGCCGTCCTTAACTGCTGCAATGGCTGTAATGTCGCCCTTGTCAAAGACAAACTTTCTGACATCGGCGAGCACATACTCGTCCTTTACGTCTTCAGAGGCCACGTAAAGCGTGCTGGCATCGAACGTAACCTTTGGGCGTGAGGCAAGCACGTAGCTCTGCTTGTGGCCGTCATTGAACAGCAGCGTGAGCAGACTCTGCTCCTCAGCAAGCGCCGGCTGGCACATGCCGCAGATGAGCAACATGGAAGCGATGCCGCGACGCATTGCGCGGCGCATTGGGGTAATGACGTTTTTCTTCATAGAATCTTGTGTTTTTTACGTTTTAGAATTGTCATTGTGTCATACCTCTATGTATGATAATGCAAAAGTAGATATTTAAATTTGTAAACACGAATGAAAATGTAAGAAAAATGGAAGAAACGCTAAATATTTATTTTTAGTAAATATAGGATTAATATTAATATTTAATTAAAAATACGATAATAATCAAATATGTAAAAAACAATTTTGTATATCCGTAATTGAACTTTCGAAAGTTCAGTAAATATACTTCCCTTTTTGTATGGTTTTTGTTCGGTTTACGCTATCTTTGCATCCATAATAACCCTAAACAATTAAGTTTTTATGAAAAAGATTTACACCATTATCACCACGCTGCTGCTTGCCGTACTTACGGCGAACGCACAGACCGTGCTCATCAATGAGGACTTCTCGGGTCTGACAGCGGGCACGGAGGACAATCCTGACGCCACTATGCTGGTGGACGACATGGGCGACTTCATCAATCCTTCCGCCCTCAAGCCTTATGACAGTAGTCTATCATATAAGAAGTGGGGAGGCATCGGACTCTATTCGGCAGGTGGATGCATCGCCATCAAGGACGGATGGTTCCTCAACACTCCGGCTGGCGACATGTCGGGCGACGTGACCATCACCTTCCGTGCACGCCTCGCCAAGGGACAGGACGATACGGGCAGAAATGCTCTCGACCTTATCTTCCTCAGCCGTAAGGGACTCGTCGACTTCGGACGCAAGACCTATTCGCTTACAGAAGAATGGCAGTCGTTCAGCTTCTCCTCGGACAAGGGCAACTTCGAGACCACTGGTTTCCAGTTCTTTGCCAATACCGAAGCCACCATACTCCTTGACGATATCCGTGTGGAGCGCAAGCAGAAGTCAATCCAGACACCTACTGCGCAGGATGCGGAGAACATTACCGACCATAGCTTCCGTGCTGTGTGGACTCCGACTGGTGCGGAGAGCTATCTGCTCAACGTATATTCCAAGAAGGAATCGGGCAACACCATCACCGTCAGCGAGGACTTTGAAGCCGTTGACGCTGACAGCGAAGGTCGTCTCAATGCCACAAATCCCAACCTTCCCGAGGGATGGTCGTTTGAATGGAAAGACCTCACGAAGCCTCATGTGGCTATGGGCGAGGGACCAGACGGCAGCACCAAGGCTATAAGACTGGTGGACGAGGGCGACGCTTTCACCACTCCCGTAATGAAGGACGGCGTTACGGCGTTCTGCTTCTGGCTTAAGGCACAGCCCACACAGACCGAAGTGCCAGACGGCAGCTACATACAGGTGTCGGTGGACACGGAGTACGGACTCTATCCCTGGAAGTACATCGACGTTGCCGACCTTCTCTCTGATGAGGCTCGTGACGGAAAGGTGTTCGACATCACGGCTGCTCTGAAGGCTTTTGAGAAGGTTTATGCCCTTAAGTTCGAGTATGTGCCGGTGAAGGGCGACAACACCGCTGTGCTTTTCGACAATGTGACGTACGCTTACCCAGAACCTGCCGAACTCACTTACGCTCTCAAGGACCTCAAGGTGGCAGCACAGAAGAACGCTGACGCCGAAGCCGACATGACCTACGACGTTACAGGACTGAACCCTGAGTTCGACTATTTCTATACCGTAAAGGCTGTTTCTGGCCGTTACGTGTCAGAGCCTTCCAAGGAAATAGAGGTGTTCGCCGTTAGCCAGCCCACCGTTCTTGAGCCTACGGACATCACTTCTGACGGATATACAGCCAACTGGACATGCGGCAACAAGGTGGACGTCTACCGTGTGGAGCAGGTGCAGCTCAACACCATCGACAAGGATACCGACGATTACACCATTCTGTATGAGGACTTCTCGAAGGTGAAGTCGGACAAGACCGAAGCCGACATTGAGAAGGGCAACATCGAGCAGGGCGAATACACCAGCGGTTACGGTCCGATTGACGACCTCACACACCTTGCAGGATGGAAGGCTTCGTCGCTGCAATGCGTTGACGGATGGCTCGGAGGAATGGAGTCGAGTGGTGTAAAGGGAGAGATTCCGGGTGCCATCGTAACTCCCGCTATGGACCTCAGCCATAATGAAGGCGAGTGCGACGTTACTGTCCGTGCATGGGGTACGGAGGACGACTGGCTCGTCATACAGGGTGTCAATCCTGCTGCCTACAGCGCCATCCGCTTCCCGGAGGGTGGCTTCGTTGAGGCTACCGTCACCATCCCGACCTGCACAAAGAAGGAGCAGCTGACATTCTACAGCAACAACTACCGTACGTTCCTCATCGACTACATCAAGGTGACGCAGAAGGTGAAGGCTGGCGACAAGGTGGAAGTGGTGACCGGTTCGGTCGTTACGGAAGACAACACCACAAAGTCGATGTATATGGACCGTCCCAACTTCGGACCAGGTCATGACATCTACTATCGTGTGACGGGTCTGCGCTATTATCATGGCAACCGCAAGGACGCCGTGGCTTCCTCTCCTTCAGACATGATGCTTGTCAAGGCTCCTGCCACAAGCATTCTGACTGTTGGCAAGACCGAGTCAAGCGTGACCACAGTAGCAGGTGGTGTAAGCGTTACAACAGCCGACACCGCCGTGCTTGACGTATTCACCGTAACGGGGCAGAAGGCGCTCACCCGCACTCTCGCCCCCGGCACCACCGACGTAAGCCTCGCCCCCGGCGTATATATTATTAAGGTGGCAGACCAGGCTGTGCGCGTGGTGGTGAGATAAAGACGCATGTCCGCAATTCCAAATCATCACATTTAGGTATTGTGCGTTAACCGTAAGCTAACTATCTTTGCAACAGAGAAATACGAAACACGAATCGTATGTATTAACTAATATAAAAGCAAAGAGAAAATGAAGAAAACAGTTATCGTTTACGGCACAAGCACAGGCACATGTGAGGAACTTGCCAACAAGATTGGAGGCAAGCTCGGTGTGGACAATATCATCAACGTTACAGATCTTGACAGCAGCGTCATTGCTGACAATGACAACCTCATCCTCGGCACCTCTACATGGGGTGCCGGTGAGATGCAGGACGACTGGTATGACGGCGTAAAGGTGCTGAAGGGTGCTGACCTCAGCGGAAAGACCGTGGCTCTGTTCGGTTGCGGCGATTCGGAGTCTTACCCCGACACGTTCGTAGGTGGTATGGCTGAGATATATAATGCCGCAAAGGCAGCCGGTGCGGACGTCATCGGAGCCGTATCCACAGACGGTTACACCTTCGACGACTCAGAATCGGTGGTCGACGGCAACTTCGTAGGTCTGGCTCTTGACGAGGTCAACGAGGACGACAAGACCGACGAGCGCATCGAAGCTTGGGTGGCAGAAATCCAGCCCAACCTCTAATCACCTTTTATCCGAACATTCATCCATCTAAAACTGTCAATCATGCAACAACCCAATGTGCTACCCGTAGACATGAAGGTTCTGATGAACCACATCTATGAATACCAGAAGGGTGTGCGCCGTATGGTGCTTTTCACCCTCAATCGAAAATATGAGGAGTTCGCCATACGAAGGCTGGAGAGCCAGAACATCAGCTATATAGTCCAGCCGGTTGGCAGTGACCGCCTCAATCTGTATTTCGGCAGGGAGGAATGTCTCAACGCCATACGGATGATCGTAACGCGACCGCTAAACCTGCTCACTCCTGAAGAGGACTTCATGCTCGGCACAATGCTCGGATACGACATCTGCGCACAATGCGAGCGTTATTGTGAACGCAAGAACAGATGCAACAAACAATGCAACGGTCATTGCGACAACCAATGCAAGAACGCAAGTTAAGCGTGAGCTATAGCTGGTATATATAATAAGAAGATGGCAAGGATATTCCCTGCCATCTTTTTTTTGAAGAATTATTGCTTCTGCCACAAATCTTACCGTCTCAAGTTTCGGCATTAACTGTTTTTATATAACATACAAAGGAACACATATTCGCGTTTGGCAAACTCACGTAAAGCCCAAGTCTTTCCCACTTGTCTCGCTCCATTCACAATCAGAGGCTTTCTGTCTTTACGCTCTTTCCATTCTTTAAGTTGCTGCAATACAAGTCTTTCCATAGTGCTGTTTACATTTTTCTGCACATAAAAATGGCCGTTGAATACATTTTTCTGCACATAGTTTATATGCAAAGATACATTTTTCTGCACATAAAGCATCCAGTACTCTACACTTTTCTGCACATATTTCTATAAACTTAACATATCTTCTTGTAAAAAACATCTTCATGTCCACCATGCAAATATCGCATAATTGGACTTAATTTGTGTTAAACGTCTGTAAAGTAGTGGGGTGAGCAGTCTTTTTCTTTACCTTTGTAAAGCTCATTCAAAGAATGACATCCTACATAAGTATAAACCCAAATAAACATTTGCATGAAGCATTTTTCTACTCTTCTGTTGGCGATGTTCGCCATCGGTGCAAGCGCGCAAAGCGGTGGTACGGGAGCATTGCTCGATGAAACCTACCAGTTTACAGACGGCGGCGACGGACTTTTCCGCTATGTTTTTGCCTACGACAGTAACAAGCAGCGCTCCTCGGAGACCATCTATTACAAGGAACGCAACGCCGGCGTGTGGGGCAGTGAGTCGCTCTACGAGGTGGGCAACTATTCCTATCAGTTCGACTCCAAGGGTCGTCTGAAGGTGAAGGAGGTGAAGTACAGCCTCGGCAAGCCCGAATTTCAAACCTACCGCATCATGGTGGACTATAACGACACGGCCGCTGCTGGCGAAGCAGTGAGCACTTTCAAGCGTTATACGCTCGCAGACGACAACAACTACCAGCTCGAAGAGCAGTGGAGCCTTTATGCCAACGGCCAGCTCGCTTCGCATTCACTTTTCAACAGCTACGATGCCGTATCGCACCGCTATGATGAAAACGGAACGATAAATGCTATTCTCTCCTACGACTTTTCAGGCGACAGACTCGTTACCAAAGTCACAAAGAGCGGAACGCTCAACGATTCCACCATCGTTCATTACAAGGATGGAATGCCGTCATGGACAGAACGCTACCGTTACGACGGCAAGACGGGTAGGCCTCTTGAATATACCAAATGGGGAAAGACGGTGGATGCCTTTCATAACGTGTGGGAATACGATGCCCAAGGACGCATCGTGCTCGACGAACATTACATTGACAGCGCAGACGATGAAGTGGATTTTCCGACAGCTGCAGCCTTGTCGGGCAAGCGCAGAAAGGCCGCCCGCTTGCCGTTCATGAGTACAGGCTGGTCTGAAGCGGCTGCCGATGCTTGCAAGGCAGACGCCGCTCCGCGCCGGAACAGGACAGAGTCGGCTCTGACGGAGCCTGAATGGAAACTCGACGAACGCATTACCTACAAGTATTACAATGACGAGGTCTATCCCGTAAGCAACTCTTGGCGTTCAGTCATGTATATGGAAGGTCCCCCGTCGGAGTGTGTTTTCATGGAAAAGGGTGATGAGACAGAACCTGATTATGAGGAACGCATCGTCTTCACACGTGATGCTTCGGGCAAGATTACGGCAGTAAACCATACTTACAGTAAGGAGGAAGGCAGCGAAAAATCGTCTGTCTATGTAGTAGATGCCGCCGGACACGTTACCCGTTGCACATATACAAACAAGGAAACATGTGGAGACCGTACGGAGACTTATGTTGAAGATAACCAATATGTATGGGATTCTGACCGCTGTGTGAGTATGGTTGAAACCAATGGATACACCACCGGACAGCAGACCAAGACATCACATGTCTACACATACGACACTGCCGCCAATAAGTTTACCGACGAATTGCGCATAATGCACGAAAACGTAACGGACGAACCGTCCACCGTGACTTACACCGTGCAACAAAACGGAACCAGCGTTGAAGCCACAAACAAAGAGTCGGCCTATTGCAATTCGCGATACATCCGTGAGGTTCAGCAGGAGGACGTAAGCTTCATCGCTCCCAATATGCTGAAAGACTTTGACGGAGCTTATCCTGAGTCGCGCACGGTGATTTCGGTGAAGGGCCGCGTTGTAACGACAGCGACAGGACCACGGGGCAAATACTACGGATATGTGGAAGTTCCGGCTCTCAACGATGCCGACAACCAGTACCTGACGCTTGCTCCCGGTCAGTATTTCAGAGTGAAACGTGTCGGCAACCAGCTTGTATGTTCTGACATCGACGGCTTCCCCGTGTATGTGGTTGAGGGAAATCTCCTCAAGAAGGAATACATCTATCTCGATAACACTTCATCCGTTACTCCCCAGACCAGCGTCGCACCGGTGGCCAAAGCCACTGACGGTGTTGAGTGTACCGAAGTGGAATATATCTATTCTCAGTACGGACTGCTCGTGGGACAGATCCTCACCGATATAAGTGCAGATGGTAAACGCACTGAAAACATCAGCATAGAGTATAAGTATGATGAGGCCACCGGCATCGGAACTTACGAGGCTACCACAGCTAAAATGCAGCTTTCCGGCAGAAGTCTCGGCTTGACCGACGGCACGACATTCAGTGTCTATACCCTCGACGGCACACAGCTTGCCGCCAATGTCGCCGATTACACTTTCGCTTCATCAGGTATATATATCGTCAAGGTGGGTGGAAAGAGCGTGAAACTCACGGTGAAATAAGGAGTATCGACACAATATTTGCATTCCTGACGCTCAATACTCCTCGTTCAGCGCACAAAGAAATCCTTGGTGCGAAATTCGCGAGTTTTGAGCGTGCAGCGATAGTATGCTGATATATAGCAGATTATGCTGCCAAGAAGAGAAGTGTGCAATGAATGACGAAGCAAAACAAGCCTCATTGGGCTGCTTTAGAGCCACTTTTACACTCCAATACAGCCTCTATTGCCATGCAAAAGAGCCTCTCTTTCACTCTTATAGGGTTACTATTGGAGCGGAAGAGAGGCTTTTCTTGTATATTATGGGGTCAACATTGAAGCAAAACCACACAGAAACAGCTTTTTGATTCTCTATAATTGATTTTTATTTTGTAACAGCTTTTTACTCTTTGTACGATATTTGCATGGCGGACGGCGGACGCCGTCCGAATTAGAATTTTTGAGTCTTGAGTTCTTGATTAGGCAAGCGGCAGAGCCGAGCGGTGAATTGTGCGCCAAGGCGCATTGTGAATTGTTCATTTGAATTGATAAGCCATTTCTTCTGTCTTCCCGTCAAAAAACTGTCAATTCAAAATGTTAAGGATCATCAAGTCTGTTTGGCTCATCTCCTCAGGAATGCAGAGTATCTGAACGAACTGGATCTTAGTCAGAACTGGTCACGAAGAACGGAAATTCGAAATACAATGCGATTCTTGCTGTAGTACAACAGTAAGACGATTACTCATGCCCATAGGGGATACTTCTATGGATGCTGAGTAGTTACTGCTCTATTACAAAGTTAAAATATATGTTAAAGTATCAACATATACTCCAACAAAAAACATTATTAAGTGACTGAAATCACTCTATCTGCACCATTTGCATACAATTGTATGTTGACAACATGTTATATTGTATACAATTAATTATAATACATTTGTATGCAAGAGGACAAAGTATATTTAGAGCGGTTCGCCCAAAGAGTGCGTGTTCTCAGAGAAGAGCAAGGCATCTCACAGGAGAAACTTGCAGAAAGAGCAGGACTTCATCGTACTTACATCGGTATGGTGGAGCGACTTGAACGTAACCCATCCCTAATTTGTATCTATAAGATAGCAAATGGTTTGGGAATAGATGTAAAAGAACTATTTTAAACACAATAATTGCTATTAGCCCATGAAGAAGTTTAAAATTTCAAATGATGAGGTGGCCGAATTATCAAATGCTCCTCATTATGAGTTTCCAAAGTATGTCACCCAGTTTATAAATTTGGTGAACAGCAATGCTGGCGGTACACGTCCTAAGGTTGTTGGTCAGATGTCAGAACTTGTCAAAGAGTTTGATGGTAAAAGCATTAATGAATGGATAGCATGGTATACGGAGCGTTATCCTAATGCCATAAATGATGCCACGGAAAAAGTGTGGACCATGTACGAGACCATGAAAGGCGCATTCAACGCGATTACAAAAGACATGGTTGAAAATTGGGTGAAAGACCTTGTCTATGGTAAGACCTATTGTGGCATGAAATTCCAAACAGCCATAATATCCGCAATAGCCAGCCAACTGAATAAAGATTGGAGAGAAGCTAATCCTGAGGAAGAAGCAAAAGGTATTGATGGCTTCATTGGCGACAAGCCTCTGCAAATAAAAGCTGCAACATACAAATTAGAAGCACATCTTTCTGAAGTAATTGATGTTCCTATTGTATATTACGACAAAAAGAAAGATGGCATAAGCATTGAATACAATCCCATTGAATTTCAGTAGGATATTATAAAGGAACAGGTTTCTAAAGCCTGTTCCTTTACAATTATTGTTGTACAAACTCGCTAAGTTTCTTTATTTTTGCACGATATGTATTTTTATCCTCTTTAAGATTGGGGATATTGTTTATCGGAATGGGATGCGAGTTGTCGAAATGTAGTACCACGTAATAAGGTGAACTATGAGGGTTGAACCCTTTTTCTATTAACGTTTCTTTTGTCCAAATTTGGAATTTGCCCTTTGTCTTTAACTTGAATAACTGCGGTTCATTACCTGCTGTATGCAATAGCACATATTGCATGCGCTCAAATCCTGGTTGCACCAAGACAGAACCTTTACTGTCTCCTGCTCGTAAATAACAAATGCCTTTTTGAATCATAAGTTGTCTAAGTTCTATTCTTGCATGATTAACTAAGACCATTGGCTCGTTTTCTTCCATATATAGGAATATAGAATCGAACAAGTTCCCTTTGTTTTCTAAAACAGACTTGTTCGTTTCAAACTTACTGCCAAAAGTATTCTTTTTAACATCAACCAAGTTGTCAAGTTTGTGCACGTCAACAAATTTATACGGCAAATTTTCAGATAGTCTGCTCAAATCAACATTTGAAGAATCTTCAATCATTTTAAATATATTGTTCGTACTCTTATTGACGAGTACAACTTTTTCCTCATAAAATATTCGGAAATCCTTGTTGATTTCATACCCTATCGAGTTCCTGTTCAAATTGCTTGCTGCCAATGCTGTGGTTCCGCTTCCCATAAATGGGTCAAGAACAGTATCTCCAACAAACGAGAACATTTTTATTAAGCGTTTTGGCAATTCTTCTGGAAAGACTGCAATATGTTTGTCTTGTCGAGCACCACAAAATGTCCAGTGTGAAGAAAAATATTCATTCCATTCTTCCACGGACAGTTTAGACTTTTCCATTATATCCTTTGATACAGGTTTAGCCTTGCCTGTTTTCTTGAACAATAAAATATTCTCATAGTCAACCTTGACAATACCACCACGTGGATAAGGGAAACTTCCCATAACATTTCCGCCGCCTGTAGTATGCATGGACGTTGGCTTTTGCCATACAATACTCCCCATATAGTCAAATCCTATTGTTTCACAGAACCTTACAATTTCAGTATGGATTGGCACAACTTTATATCTGCCATAGTAAGCTGAACGTGCGAACTGGTCACCTATGTTTATGCACAAGCGGCATCCACATTCCAAGATTCGGAAGCACTCACTCCATACAAGATTCAAGTTGTTTACATATCCCTCATAAGAGTCTTTAAATCCTATTTGTCCATCAGTCCCATAATCTTTAAGCTGCCAATAAGGTGGTGAAGTCACTATAAGTTGCACCGATTTGTTGGGAATCAATGACATATTGCGACTGTCTCCATTTATGAGAATATGTTTTGTGGCCATACTTATTTTGCTTTTTTGAAAAATGTATGTGTGAAAGGAAGTGTAGTCAAATCAGAATGATTCTCGTACACAACCTTATATGTACCAGTATTTTTGTCTTCGCTAATGCTTTCAAGATAATTCAATTCTAATTCCTTTTCTTGGCTCGTCATCACCTCACAATTCAAGGTTTCATTAAAATGCTTTATTTCCTTGCCAGAGGATTTTCTGTTCGCAATAAATTCCTTGTGCGCATCAAATCTACTTTTTATAAGATTATTGCACATGTCAATATTCAATTCATCTATACCTTTACGTATAATAATTTCAAACTTTGGGTCTATCTCATAGCCACAACTATTGCGTCCCAACAGCATAGCGGCTTTCATAGTTGTGCCAGTTCCCAAAAAAGGGTCTAATACCATATCGCCTTTTTGTGAGAACATATTAATTAGTCGGTAAGGCACCTCAAATGGATAGGCTGCGCTACGTTCGCGAGAAGAATCTTTTCGCATTTTCTGCTTCGTTCCCTTTACATCCCAAATATCAGAAAACCACACATTGCGTTCTTCCCAAAAGAAAGAACTTTTCATTCGGCTAAGTTTCGCATCTGCCTTCTTGAATTCTCGTTTGCCACCTTTGCGGAATATAAGTATCCATTCATGTTCAAGTGTGACATATGCCCCACAAGGCAGCATACCACTACCCATAAACTTATTGGGTGCATTTGTCTGTTTCCTCCAAATAATATTAGGAAGTCCTACAAATCCCAAATCAACACAGGCTTTTGATATGCGACTATGATTATTATAAAGAGTGAAATTTCCTTTTATAGTACGAGTAGCATCACCAATATTAATACAAAGAAAGCCACCGATTTTCAATACACGGAAGCATTCTTTCCAAACCTTATCCAACTCTTCATGCATCAGTTCAAATGCTTCTTCCGGTTTTTCTTCAAGATTGTCGGAAATCCGATGATTTTGACTTGACATTACATCGTCCCACATTTCTATCATCGGATAAGGAGGAGAGGTAACAACTAAATCGATGCTATTGTCCTCTGTAAATGTCATGTGCTGAGAAGCACCTATATATATAGAATGTTCTGTTATCATTGAAGTATGTTTTTACGCAATAACGTATTCTCGATTTCGGGCAACTCGTCAAATCTGAGCAAATCATCCACCTGCACATTCAGCAGCTTTGCTATCTGCATGAGTGTCTCTAATGATGGCTGACAAGCATTTGTACACCATTTGCTCACCGTTGCCGGATCTTTGCCCAACTGCTCGGCAAGCCACTTGTTTGTTTTGCCATTGTCTACCAAGGCTGTTTTTATACGATTGAGTTTAGAGGCCATTGCTTTTTATTTTCTAAATTTGCTGCAAAGTTACTGTTTTTAGCGGAAAACATGGATAATACGCAATAAAAATGAATTATAAATGCTTATTTTCGCAGAAATTTACCCATACAATATACATTTTTATTTAAATCTTTTTTTTTCTAAATGATTATAATTATCTTTGTAAAAAAGTAGTTGTCACTGAATGTCACAATATAAATTTTGTATAGTATGGAACAGAATATATCCGATGAATTACAAGAAGCCTTTGAAACAGGACGTTGGAAAGTTCGGAAGTTTGTATTGCCCAATGCAACTAAATACATTAGGGACATAGACAATATTACATGGGCTGAGACAGGATTAATCGATGCCTTTGGAGCTAATAGGTTCTTTGATGAAGCGTCTCAAATGATAGCCAATTCTATATACCTTTTTCAAGAAGGTTTTTTTGATGCCGCATTTTACTCATTGCGCCAATCAATCGAAATTTCAATAGGAACACTGTATTTAACAGCCAATCCGGAGAAGTTAGAAAAGTGGAAGGCTTTAGAACCTGGTTTTGAATCCGGTAAGATGGTCTGTTTCCTAAAAAACAATGAGCCGGTATTTAAAGATATAAGAACTAAATTACCAACATTCTTTAAAAACTTACGCACAATCCAAAAGAAGACAAATAAGTATGTACATAAACAAGGATTTTCTTCATTTTACACTACACAAAGTTATTCTTGGTCAGATCATCGTGAAAATAAAATATATTCTAAAATAATTTCAGACTTCGAAGAAACTGTTAAAGCTGCAATAGGTGCTGTTGCAATGTATCGTTTGGCTATCGATCCATTACCCATTATATTAATGGATGAAGAGTTGATGATGCGTTCTGCTGACTTTATAACACAACCATATTCTGAAGAGTTTGTTGCTGAATACATCGGCTATAATAATATTGAATTATACAAACAAACGAATTTATATCAAGACTACAAAGAGAGTATTTTGGCTCATGAAAAACAAAATGAGTCAGTTTATGATATCATTCATTATCAAATCATTGATAGAAATAAATTCAAGGATATAAAACAGCAAATACATTTGCTCTCATACACGGATAGATTAGCTGTAGTTATCATAATGGTCTCTACCAAAATTCCACAGGTCTATATAGAAGGTTGCTTTAATTATACTTCAGATGTAAAAGCCAAACATTCGGATATAGTTATTGGCGAGTCATACTTTAAGGATTTCTTTTGCAACAGCGAAAGCACTAATTATAACATCCCATTCAAATATGGTTCGTTTATTTCAAGAATCAAGATAAAAGAAAACCATTCCTATATTGAATCTAACGAACCTTTAAATAATACGGAAATAAAAGCATTAAAATATATTGAAAAAACTTTTAATGAAGAATGTATTAAACAAGAAAATGAATTTAAGGAATGGTTAAAAGAAAATAATATTGAATTTAATGGATGAATCATTTTTCTGCCATTTTCTACTCGTTTCTCATTGATTATATCTACCTTTGTCACATCAGTGCTACCGTAAAATGGCACAAAGAATAAGCGTGGTACGACAGGATATATGCAACGGTTGAATATCAAGGAATTGAACTTTCTGAGAAAGTTCGGCTAAATATTGAAATTTCGTCCGTATCGATTAAACTGCAATACGCTTATACACGTATGGGTACTTATAATGCTATTTTAAAACGTATTGGAGATTAGTTTTTTACTTTCACTGCCAAATCAAAACTTTGGCAGTGAAAGTTGTTTGACAACTTAAAGATTTTTATAAAATGAATTGGCATGAGATTGTAAAATATAGCCCTCAAAAATATGATTCTAATGGTATATATACTACAGATGAATGGACAAGTATATGGGATGTTGGTAAGAAATTCGATGGTAAATTATTTACTCTTGAAGAATATTTAAGAGTAGAACAGCGTTATGTCTCTGTTATACTGTCTATTATGAAAGCGATGAACTGTAAGTATATGACAATACAATACTTAGAGGCAGATAAGGAATATATTACCAGTAGTATTAAATCTTCTAAGTTTTATAACATTGATTCTGAATTATTAAAATCTTTGCCATTATTAGAAGAAAACCGAAGAATTCATATTTCAAAGATTACAGACATAATACGTTTGTCTTTGAGGGAATATATATATGTTGTATTACGCAATAAAGAGCATAAACTGCATATTAAATTTGGATATGATTATTACCTTAATGTTTCTTGTCCATTAAATTATGGTACTTTAAAGAATATAGTTTATCGAGAAGGTTTATATTTAGATCCAAGATAGTGATGTTCAGAATTGATGGAGTCACTTATGTAAGTTGTGATACTATTATAAACACACGTATTAATAATATATGGCAAAAAAGATAAGATGTACAAAGAGCAATTAGAACGGGTAACAAGTACCTCGGAGATTAATCGGTATACGATTTCTATAAATGAGGCAATGATGTCACTTCTTAATAAATATGATATTGATTATAAGTCGTTACAAGATACAGTACTTCCTTTATGGCTGAATAAATATATAGAAGTAGGTATCGAAAAACGAGAAGACGTGAACTGTTACACTTACAAGAACATTAAAAAGTTCGAACTGTTTTATCAGGATTATATTGGAAATGAATTCTCAAACAACAAGGTGGTTGTAGATGTTGATAAAGTTGGAAATGTAGCAAAAAGTCTTGGAATAAGTTTAAAATTTGCCTTTAAAATAGCAGGATTATTGGAGAAATTTCCTAAAAATTTTAACATTGTAATAAGTTATGACAATATGGATTTTATCGTTTCATTCTATTGCAAAAGAAAACATGAGGAATGGCTAATTGATGATTTGGATTCTTATATGGATGAAGCAATATTTGTAATTACAACGTAATTTGGCTATAATTGCTCGACAGTGGCGACTACGGAACCATTGACGACCTTACCTACAGCTATGAAGGCAACCAGGTGGTGAAGATAGACGATGCTGCAGACGAAAGCCCTAACTACAGCGGAGCCATGCATTTCCGTGATGCCGCCAATGAAGAGACGGAGTATACATACGATGCCAACGGCAATATGCAGACGGACAGCAACAAGGGAATAACAAGCATTGACTACAATGTGCTGGACCTGCCACAATGCATAAAAACAAGACCAAGAATCATATTTAAAGAAAACGCTGACAATGCCATATACTACACATATTCGGCTGACGGGACAAAATTACGCGCCAAATACAAGGAAGCCGATTCAAGGCCAATGTCCTACAAACCAAATGTTTTTAAGAATAAAATAGAACTGAATATCAAGACAAACGGTATGGTGACACCCATGGTCAGATTACTTGAGAACAATTACTATTACTGTTCCAATCTTGTCTACAACAACGACAGGCTTTCCACCATCCTCTTCGATGGCGGCTACGCAAGTGTGGATGAAGGTGGCGGCATAGCCATGCATTTCTATGTGAAGGACCATCTTGGCAGCAACCGTCTCGTGGTGGACGGTAACGGCAACATCGAGGAGGTGAACCATTATTACCCCTTCGGTGCTCTGATGGGCGACCGCTGTGGCGTGAGCCGAAACAAATACAAGTACATAGGCAAGGAACTTGACACGATGTACGGATGGAACATGCAGGATCATGAAGCAAGATGGTATGATCCGGTATTGGACAGGTGGATGGCTACAGACCCTTTGCAGGAAAAATATTCTTATGTGTCACCATATTGCTATGTTATTTCTAATCCAATTAAATTCATTGATCCAGAAGGAAATGAATGGGAAGATCCTGATCAAGCGGAAAAACTAAGAGCAAAAATAGATAATAAAATAACGTCTATTCAAATGAGTATTTTAGCGCAAAAAGCACGTTTGGAAAGTAAATGTGCAAAAGGCAAGGATTTTTCTATACAAGAGAGAAAAATTGCTGATTTTGAAAGTAGAATATCAAATTTGAATAAAAGTAAAGATGATATTGATTTATTGAGTCATGATTCTCGAATATACAGGCTAACTCCGGTTAGCGGAGAATGTGCTCATAAGGTTAGACGTGAAAAAAATGGTACGATTTCGATTGAAACATCAGAAGATGCTTTATCAATTCATGAAATTACTCATGTGAGACAGGCATTAGAAGCAGGTGGCCTTGAGTTTACTGATTCTGGTTTATTGATAAACCCTGGAACAAGAGCAGAAATATTAAAACAGTATCAAGAAATGTCAGAAGTAGAAATAGAGGCTTACCAAATGCAGTATTCATATAGACCTGAAAGTCTACCAATATACGTTACCAACATCTCTATAATAGATGTTCATTATGTAGGCTCCATAAAGGATTCGAATGGTGGCAATGCTTATCAATTAATTAAAAATTATTCTGACTTTTTAAAGAGTCAACAAAAATTCAAAAACAAATGAGATTTTTATATATTATATTTTTGTCTGTTATAGGAGTGGCTTGTTATGGTAAAACATCTAAAAAACTTGAAAATGGTGTCTATCATGATGAATCCGGTGTAAGATTGATAGAAATTAAAAATGACACACTAAAGTGCTTTACCCTTGACCCTGGTACTTCTGGAGAGGCTGGAATGACTGGCGGGCTGAGCTACTATCCTACGGCTATTTGTCAAATAACTGAAGTTAGCAATACTTTTTTTGAGATAAATTCTATAGAAGGACTGATAAAAAGAGGTGTTTTTAAAGACATTTCAATCACAGAAGAAGCTTCAGGTAATAACGCTCCTTATGAAATTTCTTTCGAAGTTCCTAATGCATATAGGCCTATAAAGTTTGAAGTTCGGGTTGGAACTAACTTGTATTCAGGGGTAACTGAAAAAGGAAAATGTACTATAGTGTTGGATAGGAATGGAGTTAACCCTCCAGAAAGTTTTAGTTTTTCATTTCAACCAAAGTATTATGTCGAGAGTAGTCCCGCAGGTCAATACTTTGGTGTTTTATGCCACAGGTATCCGTATGAAGTGAATCTGGATTCAGAGAAAAATATTGTTATAAAGCTACCTAATATAACAGACATACTTTTCTACCAATATTATATCTTTGGAGAATATATACAAGTTTTACATCATGGCATAAAATGGAGAGGTGACTATTATAAAAAGTTCCGGACATCATCACTCAAGAAAATACGTATTTATAACTGAAATGAGTTCCCCGAAGGTGGACTGACACATCCCTGTATGATATTGAGGATGATAGCCTTTCAGCATACAGCCTATACATTGTTTCGTTATATTTGCAATATGTTAAACCTAATTTAAAATAAATGAGATTTTTATATATTTTATTTTTGTCAGTTATAGGAATGGTTTGTTATGGTAAAACATCGAACAAACTTGAAAATGGAGTCTATCATAATGAATCCGGTTCAAGAATGATAGAAATTATAAATGATACACTAAAGTTATTTTCCTGTTCCTCTTCTTCATTAGAGGAGGGAGAAAGGAGCTATCATCCTTTGGCTATTTGTCAAATAACTGAAGTCAATAATACTTTTTTTGAGATAAATTCTATAGACTGGCCGATGCAAGGTGATGCTTTTAAGGACATTTCAATCACAGAAGAAGTTTCAGGTAATAACGCTCCTTATGAAATTTCTTTCGAAGTTCCTAATGCATCTAAGCCTATAAAGTTTGAAGTTTCGGTTAGAACAAACAGGTATTCAGGGGTAACTGAAAATGGAGAATGTACTATAGTGTTGAATCGGAATAGATTTTACCCTCCAGAAAGTTTTCGTTTTTCATTTCAACCAATGTCTTATGTCGAGAGTAATCCCGCAGGTCAATACTTTGGTGTTTTATACTACATGTATCCGTATGAAGTGAAACTGGATTCAGAGAAGAGTTTTGTTATAAAGCTACCTAATATAACAGACACAATTTTCAGCCATTATTATTTCTTTGGAGATTATATACAAGTTGTACATCATGGCATAAAATGGAGAGGTGAATATTATAAAAAGTTTTAGCGGACAGCAATATTACATAATTGTTTTTCTTACCTTTGCCCTCGGCTAAATAAAAAAATGAAAGTATGCCAACACGCATCAGCTATGACGGAATGTCGCGTCTGACGGCTGCCGGTTATCTTGAAAACGGCAAGCTTAACAATCATTTCTCCACCTCCTATAAGTATGACCTTATGGGAAACATCCTTACGCTCCGTCGTGAAGGATTGCTTGACAGTGGCGACTACGGAACCATTGACGACCTTACCTACAGCTATGAAGGCAACCAGGTGGTGAAGATAGACGATGCTGCAGACGAAAGCCCTAACTACAGCGGAGCCATGCATTTCCGTGATGCCGCCAATGAAGAGACGGAGTATACATACGATGCCAACGGCAATATGCAGACGGACAGCAACAAGGGAATAACAAGCATTGACTACAATGTGCTGGACCTGCCACAATGCATAAAAACAAGACCAAGAATCATATTTAAAGAAAACGCTGACAATGCCATATACTACACATATTCGGCTGACGGGACAAAATTACGCGCCAAATACAAGGAAGCCGATTCAAGGCCAATGTCCTACAAACCAAATGTTTTTAAGAATAAAATAGAACTGAATATCAAGACAAACGGTATGGTGACACCCATGGTCAGATTACTTGAGAACAATTACTATTACTGTTCCAATCTTGTCTACAACAACGACAGGCTTTCCACCATCCTCTTCGATGGCGGCTACGCAAGTGTGGATGAAGGTGGCGGCATAGCCATGCATTTCTATGTGAAGGACCATCTTGGCAGCAACCGTCTCGTGGTGGACGGCAACGGCAACATCGAGGAGGTGAACCATTATTATCCATTCGGCGCTCTGATGGGCGACCGCTGTGGCGTGAGCCGAAACAAATACAAGTACATAGGCAAGGAACTTGACACTATGTACGGATGGAACATGCAGGATCATGAAGCAAGATGGTATGATCCGGTTGGAATTGTATGGCGGAGTATGGATAAATTATGTGAAAAATATTATGATACAAGTCCATATGCAAGTTGTTTAAATAACCCATGTAGGTATGTTGATTATGATGGAATGAAAGTATTAGAAAAAGGAAAGATTGTAATATATTATGATAAGGGGAAGCTATTAGTTAGTCCTAATGCTTCAAAGTATACAAGAGAAATGTTTAATAGTATGATGAAAACAAATACAGGTAAAGAGATGCTGTCAAAAATGGTTAAATCACCCACTTCAATACATCTTATTTTTAATGAAACAAAAGACACGAGAAGGAAAACAAAAAAAGGATTAAAAACTACTTATGCAAAAACGCAACAAACAACAAAAGATGGAAGCAGTATAAGGTTTAATAATGGTAAATATTCTTCTACAACGATGTACATTACATTTTATTTGAAGAATATTAAAGAATCAATGAATGATTCTGATAATGATAATTATGGCTTGTCATTGGGTGACGTTTTAGGAGCAGAATGCTCGCATGAGGCCGTACATTCGGCAGATTCTAATGAGGTTCATATGGATATAAGAGATGCGCAAAAATCATATAAAGGTAGAAAAAGAACAAAAGCAGAATATGAACAGAAGGCAAATGAAACTGAAAAAAAATATAGGGAGGAACTTAAAAATGAATAGAAGATCACGAAACATTATCTTACTCTTTTTATTGTTCTTGTCGTGTTCTTGCTATGCAGGCAGACCATGTAAGACAAGAACTGCATATCGTATAAATAATGTGGGCATAGAATTGCCAAGAAATTTGGTGGCAAAGATGTACAATTTCTATGAAGAGCCCTATTATGCGAGAGTGTTGATAGATTCTGTTTATACATTTGGAGGCGCATCAAAAAATGGTATCTATACTTTTAGAGTATGCTATCAACCTCATTATCCAGAAAAATGCGTTATCGTTTTGAAAGGCAATGCCTATTGTGTAAAAAACGAAGGTTTTGCTTATCCGACTGGTGTTGTTGAGGAAGTCTGTAACATAGTAAAAAGCACAAAGTCTGACAATAAAACGATGATGGAAATTCTTAAAGGTCTGTATCTTTATATTTATGAGCAATATGGGCTTCATTATGGATGTGACTTTATACCGAATGACCCTCCATTTTTAGAAACAACAGAAGAAAAAGAGAAATACATATTATCAAAGTTGTCTGATCAGCACAACTTATACATATTAAAGGATTCCTTGTTGGCTGACCCACAACATCTGCCTGATAAGCTTAGTGCATTAGCGGAGAAAATGGAAGACTGTGATATGATTTTCCTGTTGCGTATATTAACAGGTATTGCAGGGAGATAAACGAAGAGTCGGAATTGAAAGCCAAATACAAGATGCCTTACGAACGAATATTCGATGAGAAGAAAAATAGTTAGTCTAATTTGAGGTATTGACCTTGTTTTCAAAACTAATATAATTAGAAGAAAAAGCAAACAGTAGGAGGTGCGGGCATTAGCTTTCGAGAGTGTAAAATAAACTGTGTCAGGCTATAATAATAAAAGTTTAACACAGTTCTTATAATATGGACAATTTGGAAA
>ENA-UEOZ01000399-UEOZ01000399.1-human-gut-metagenome-genome-assembly--contig:-NODE-399-length-30851-cov-58.426626_pt1 | contig 30851 bp, 26 predicted proteins | sample MGYA00242898_ERZ507912 | MGnify/ENA primary metagenome ERZ507912 (study PRJEB26167, sample SAMN06115410) | human gut metagenome | host: Homo sapiens | place: China:Chongqing | collected 2016-04-27... | reverse complement strand
TATTCAGAAACCGGACATTTGCATGGTATTGGAGAAAGGGTAGATTTAAGCAGATTCATGAATGGTACAACCATCAACGATTTGATGCTGTAACAAATAAAAAAAATGTACCAAGTTATTTTTTTTCATTACGTAAGGAAAACGCCCTTTGTTAGAATGTTACTGCTAACGAAGGGCACTTTTTTTTATTTTTGTTTTTTTGCTTCTGCATCTATATCGTTTATTAACCCACATTGCAGTCACCCGTCATGTAACTCCTTGATTTCCAATATCCGGATTTTTTGAAGTCTGATTTGGGTGTAGCATGGATTTTCTTTTCCCGAGCGCTTTGGGGTTAATATAGAGCAAATCATAGATGGCGGAGAGTTTACTCTCTGCCTCTGTGCTCTGTCTTATACTAATGACCTGTCCATCTACGGTCTTATGACTCACCCTCTATTTCCAACAAAAATCTCTTTTCTGGCATTAATCATCATCAACTACTTGTAGTTTTCATCATCGTAAGTGATGATGTCCAGATCTTCTGCTATTCTTTCCCCATTTGTGAATCGTTCTACTTTTCACATGGATGTTTTCCTCTGTCGGTATAATATACATTCTTATAAATAAGGAATGGCAAACTTCACCAGAAAATATCAACCTCCGATGAGCCAGCAATAGAGAATGGCAAACCATGGAATGCTACCAGCATCATCACCCTTATCATCTTGTAACGTAAACTTTCAGTCTTGTATCTATCATTGTATGTTCCTTTGTTATTTCAAAAAGCCTCGTCAATATGATTTTTATATATTATTTATATATAGGGGGCTTCTGTTGCTAAGACAAAAGAGGCAGAAATGCCCCTATCATAGTTAATCAATATTATAAACATCATTAATAAGCAAACACAATGGCAAGAAACAAGAAAACATCAATGACACTATTCCAGTTTATGAACCTCCTCATCGCCCTGTTGATGAAGAACGGTCAATACCGCACCATGCAGCATTACAAGGCAACGCTCAACAGTATTAAGCGATACCTTGACAACAAGGACATTGCCCTGAATGAGATAGATGCAGAAGTGATGCGCTCGTATGAAGCGTACCTGCACCATACGGCAAAGGTATGCCGCAACACCAGTTCCTTCTATCTCCGAATCCTCCGTGCCACCTATAACAAGGCAGTGGTAAAAGGGCTTACTCCACAGCAGCATCCCTTCAAGGAAGTCTATACCGGTATCGCTCCAACCCGTAAACGGGCTATTCCTACAGAATCCGTCAGCCAAATCAAGAGTCTGCAATCGGTCAAGGATCTCTCTTCTAAGGAAGAGATGGCAAGAGATACATTCATGATGAGCTTCTATCTGCGTGGTATCTCTTTCATCGACCTGGCTCACCTCCGTAAATCCGACCTCAGAGATGGTTTTCTCCATTACACAAGAAGCAAGACAGGCCAGCGTCTCACCATCCGATGGGAGAAGGATATGAAGAACCTGTTGGAAAAGTACCAGGCGCAGACAGCCTCTTCACCTTATCTCTTTCCTTTCCTGGTTGATGATGGAAACAAAAATCAGGATAAAACTATTGACAAAAAGAAGGAAGAGGTGCGCCTGTATCACAATGCGGAAGCCCGTATCTCCTATCACCTCAGAAAGGTAGGAGCCAAGATAGGTATCAAGGGCAAGCTCACCCTCTATGTTGCCCGCCATTCCTGGGCAACGACGGCAAGAGGCAAGAATATACCAATCTCCGTCATCAGTGAGGCATTGGGACATCATTCCGAAACCACTACACAGATCTATCTCAATTCCGTCAAAAGCTCAGAAGTGGATGATGCCAACGCCAAAATACTGGCTGCCCTATAAACCTCAAAAGTGATAAAAAAGATGGATTTTGTAGAATGAATCAAAATGAACCAAAATGAACCAATTTTTCTGTATCTTTACATAAGAGATACAGATTCACACTGCAAAAATACGAAAATTGTTGGAAACAAGCAAATTATGCGTGTTAAAAATTTAATATCATTCTACAATATTCAACGTTTTTTCAGTATTTTTATCAGACTAAACATGATAAGTCATTGATAGATAGAAAGTTTTCTAGATTTCTGTATCTCTTATGTAGAGATTCAGAAGAACATAGAGAATTAAGAACGATTAATATGGCTTTCATATAAGCAAAGCGTATGATATATAACTTGCTGAACACGGGCCTGCCTGCATCATGTATGCAGAAGGCTGAAAGACATAATAGTATTGAAGATTAGTGGAAGTTAGTCTATTGATTTTTCAATGCTGTGATACATATCACACCCCCAATAACTCGGAAAGAGGCATCTTTTCAGGGGAAGCCGAGGTATATCCTGCCACCAAATGCTTTTAACATTTGGCAACTTCTATCTGTAAATTCTCAACTATCAACTCTCAACTCAAAACAATGTGGTTTATAGTCAAGACAGATGTTTTCACAGAGCAGAAATCAATGGATTTGCTGCGTGAAAAATTTAACGATACAATTGTTGACTACTACTTTCCCATGGGAAGAAGGACTTACAAGAACGAAAAGGGTGAGGAAAAAGTACGCTTCACACCAGTCTTGCAAGGACTATTCTTTATCAGAGTGGAGAGTGAAAGGCGTTTGGAAAGACTCCTTTCCCAGTACGGCTACTTCATGTATAAGGGTGTTGATTATGGAGCGAGAAGTAATGATGTCGTAGAGCGAACCTTTTTTACTAAGGCGCATATCCTTTGTTCCGACAGTCAATCCCGAACATTGGATGAAATCGTGAAAGAGGCGAGGATTCCCGATGATGATATGGAACGTTTCATGTATTTCAGTGACAAGATAGCCGAAGGCATTGAGGGATTGAGTATCGTAGACAAACGATACGGTGACCTCATCAAGGAGAACGACACCATCCGTATCCTCAGCGGTCCCTTGAAAGGTTCGGTAGGTGTAGTCAAGCAGGTGAAGCATAAGGGCAAGAAAGACCGTCATCTTTTCGTGCGCTTTGGTAACAACCTCTGTCTTAATATCTCCAATGTTCGCCAATACGACATGCAGATAGAACATGAGGCACCATCCGAGGATGTTGGAGCATGGCGTGCCATAGACCAGATGATAGGCTATTTGCAGGCCAAGGAGCCTGAGAAAAATGCTTCTGCTACACTGCGCAATTATTTCAAGAACTATCTGAATAAGCTGACGGTATATCGCAATCGCCATTCCTCTGATATAGCATATAGTAATAAGGTGGCAGAGAAGATAACGGCTCATCAGCAGGAAATCCTGAGCAACATCGATGATTCTATGCGCAGCAACTTCCTGATCCTTGCCAATTACTTCAAGGCAGACGGCGGAACTTTAGAGCATGGACTGAAGGAACTGATACCAGACATCATCCTCCGCCCATTTCTAACCCCAACTTCTGGAGTGACCATTCCGCAAGAACAGGACTATGCAGTGTTACGTCATGATAGCATCCTGGAGTTTATCCTCAGATGTAACCTTCGGGAGTTTTTCAGAGGCAAGGAGTATGAGGCCGACAAGTATGCTCCTGTCTTCGACGAGGACTATGAGTATTATGCCCATTTTGCCCTCCTGAAGACAACTGAAGGCAAGATGAAGGCAATCTGCTCATGGGGAGGCTTCTATGATTATTATGCTTCGCAAAGTAAGGACGAACGAGATAAATTCTATGCCGATCTGGAGAAGAAGAAATATTCACGCTTGCTCTACTTGCTCACACAAAGCGAGTATAAGTTTGAAAATGCTAATGGTATTGGTGGATTTTCGATAGAAACAGACATTGACTATACTGATGACATGGAAGAATTGGGAAGAAGAGCTCATGAATTCTTCACCCTTCATTCTCCACTCTTCACTCAACTCACGGCTGCAGCCGTGGAAATGTGGCAGGGAGCACGTATGTTGGTGTGGCGACAGCTGCTCCAGCGTTATGTCCTGCTCCATAAGGTGCCGGTAGTTGACCTCCCATCCGTCATCTCTCCTGATTCAAAGATGGAGGATGCGTTTGTAAAGGCAGACGGTAAACTCGATATAGCCAAGATTTCCGAAGCCTTGGCAGAGGCAAGGAAAATCGTAGAGGAACATTTGGAAAAAGGAGAACTTGCAAAAGCCGTCTTCAAGCTCCTTTCTGCCTCTTTGGTGTTTTCATCTCATTTTGCTCAAGATGAGATGTATAATTATGTCACAGACACATTCAATCCCGACAACACTTTCACCGAGCTGTTCAATGTGATCATAGAACAATTTGGCAAGAAAAAAAGTTGTTCCTCGTTAATAACCCATCTACATAAAGGTATGGTTGAATTGAAGGAACAGGACTCTTGGACCTACTTCAAGTTCCCCTCATTCCTCAAGCAAGCGAGAAAGATTGATAAGATGGTGAGGTAAATAAGATGGCGAAGTAAAAAAGCATAGCGGTTCTGAGCACCGGAGGGCGGTTACATCCCTAATCCCTATGGTAGGGATTTAGGGCTTGGGTATAGGGTAAGGACTCCCTCTTCGCAAGAGGGGGACAGGGGAGTCGAAAAAATACAATAATTAATTAAGGAGATTACGTTATGAACATAGAAGAAAAAATGGCAGGTAAGGAAGCAGAATCATTTTGTGTGTTGTAATGTTTAGTCATAAGCCAAGTATAGGTTAATAAATGCATTTTTTCTCTTAATTTCTTGGTGATTACGAAATTAAATCGTACTTTTGTCGCTATATTAGCAATAAAAACGTATGATTATGGCAAACGACAATAATATACAGCCTGTGGCTGATGATTCTCAGATAGTACTTTATCAACCAGATGAAAGTATTTCCCTCCATGTAAAAATAGATGGAGCTTTCAAAACTGTATGGCTTTCTTTAGACCAAATGGCAGAGCTATTTGGTCGTGATAGGAGTGTTATAGGCAAGCATGTGCGAACTATATTTAAAGAAGGAGAATTGCAGAAAGAATCAGTTTGGGCAAAATTTGCCTACACTGCTTCTGACGGCAAAACATATCAAGTTGATTATTATAATTTAGATGTTATAATATCTGTAGGTTATAGGGTAAAGTCCGTACAAGGTACAAAATTCCGTATTTGGGCTACATCTATTTTGCGCCAATACCTTCTCCAAGGTTATTCCGTGAATCGTCACTTGATAGCCCTACAGGAGAATATGGACAAGCGTATGACCCATATTGAGGATGTCCAGGCTAAGCAGCAACAGCAGCTCGACTTCTTTATTCGGACCTCGACCCCTCCAGCCGAGATGGTCTTCTTCGAAGGTGATTTCTACACAGCAAGAGTAGCTTTGGAGAACTTAGTTCGTACAGCCAATCATCGAGTAATCATCATAGATGGCTATGTTTCATCGCTAACTCTAAGTGTACTTGATGTCCGTAAGTCAAATGTAACAGCTACAATCTACACGGTTGGAGTAGGTCAAGGAATGCAACGTCTCATGGATGAGCATGACCGCCTATTCCCCGATAATCATATAGATATCAGAAAATGGCGTAACGAGTCTCATGACCGCTGGCTTATCATAGATGATAGCCTCTATCACTGTGGTCATTCATTAAATGCCAATGGCGGTCATAAGATTTCCGCTATAACTCTGATGGGAACCTCCCCAGAGGTAATCCTGTCAAAAGTAGAATAAACAATATTCCTCATTCGAGCGACGACCAGTGCAGAGCGATACTGCAATGAGGAACAAAATAAAAAAAATGGCTACCCGTTACTATATTACATTCCATTCATCGACTTACGATACAACGAAGAGATATTCTTCTTGTTTACAGATACTTTCGAAAGACAATATCGTGGCTATTGGACAAGATATAGCCTTGAAGATTCCAATGTCTTGGTCGAAAGAGAAGATGGCAGATTATATATCATCCTATGTCGTATCACATCCCGAAGAAATGGTATCGATATTAGATGATGAGGAAATAGTCCTTGCTCACGATATCATATCAGGCGGCAAGGGAAATGTTCTTTGGAAACGTCACTTGCTCAAATATCATCATTTGAAATGTATGGTTTGGGTAGTGGTCAATACTGCAAACAGAGGCAAGGATGGATTTGTGATGCTGGATGAGATAAGTGGGGCATTTGCTCCCTATGTCGAACAGCGATATGCTGCTGCTAAAGTGAACGTGGAGGCTGCTAAATCAAAACCTGCTCAATCACGTTTTTATCTCAGAAACCTGAAATCAAAACTGGATGGCCTGGATATAGACCAGCTCAAGTATCTTCATCTCCTCTTTGAGATGAACTACATGGAGGATTGCCATTTCTGGTTCCGTAATGAATGGTTTGTTGATGGTTACTACGAATGCTATTACGATTGGTATCGCAATGACTGCAAGACCACCCCGTATGATTTGAATCAGATGGTTTTTGATATCCTGGAAGAGTGGAAGGAGCGAGGCTATAAGGAATATCGACCAGCGATGGAAAGCATCAAGAAATGGTGTAGTTGCAAATGGAATAAGTTTGAGTCAGATCATCAAGCCGAAGTTTCTGCCGCTTTTGATGCAGCAATAGTTCATGAAGAAGAGCGGGAAGTTTCCCGAAGTCTGTTCCCATTCATTCATAATGTACATGAGTATATCCGCAACAAGCAATATCAGGAAGCCATTTCTTTAATTTTCTGTTTGTTCGACCATTTGGGTAAGGCATGTAGAAAACATGAAAGGTGGTTTGATTCATATTGGTGTGGTGGAGTTCAGACAAGTGTCGTTCTATTCTTAGATGTACTGCGTCATCTGTACTGTCATTTGCGCCAACATCCAGATATTCCTTGGCAGACGAAGGAAGCAATGGATTTCCATCTGTTGCTGACCAATAAGCATCATCGTCTTTTTGGCGACCTGGAGTTAGCCTGGGGTGATTCTCGTATGGAAGATATGTTTAACGACGATAGTCCCTATTGCGACTATAGCAATATGGAAGATGAACTATATGGGTATCTGGAGAGGATGATAGGGCAAAGTCAGCCCCAATAGAGTTTCGGGCTCTTAAAGACAGGTGGGGCAAATCGTTACGATGTTGAAAAAATAGATGAGGTGAAGGAGTGAGCTTAGCAATCCTTCACCCTAAAAGATAACGCAAACGAGCGCAATGAAAGCTGGCTTTCAAATTGCCGAGTGCAGCTTATCTTATGCAAAACGATACAAGAATAACTTTTTTCAAAAAACTGATAAGTGTAACTACTTGTAATATAGTGGGGACGCTGTATTGGTGATATACATAGGAGGATATGCTATGAATATAGGTTCTATATTACGATATTTTTTATGGTGGATGATGAATCTAGCATCTAGCTTATTGGTAGCTAGCCTCTATTTCATAAAAGCGCAGGTAACATTGTTCTCCATAGGAATTTCTTGGTTAGATACATTACTGACAATATTTGTATTTCTTGGAATACCTTTGTTGTTGTCGTTGATATTTGTTCAGCTCTCAAAGGCTGTTAGTCCAAAAGATTCTTTAAGGTTACCTGCACAAAAAGTAAGTAGTGCAAATAAGGACTATTTGCCAGTTTATCTAAGTTATTTCTTTGTATCTTTGAGTATACCTGGCAGTGTACAGGAAGGTTTAGTTTATGTTGTATTGGTGGTATTTATTCTTATTATATGGATATTTACATCTCTTACAACAACATACTATTTTAATCCTCTTCTTTTGTTGATGGGGTATAAGTTCTATAATGTGACTTCAAATAATGGAATTGAATTATTTATACTTTCACGAAGAGTAATACGAAAAAATGAAAAGGATATAGTCTTTCCTAATTTGAAGAAATTGACAGAATTTGTTTACATAGAAATATAATAGCCAATGGGAACTTTAATAGCGAAGATAAAAAACGAAAATCAATGGGCAAAGATTTGTGATCAGATAGAAATTGGTGCGTTGGACCAGTTGGACTTGTCTGATTCTATGGTGTATGATCCCAATAACAATGTGGCGCACCAATGGTTTCGGATAGAAAATCTTAGGAATACGGAATATTTTAATGAGTTATTTGGTAATCCAATAGAATCAGGAGAGTTAGTAACGATTAATGTAAATCAACTCGATGACATAAAATATTTTGCATATTATGCAGATAACAAGTTTTATATTCAGCGAATGTTGACAGGTTGCTATATTAGAAAAGCAGGCTTTTGGACCACAGGCAGTCGTATTCAGTTTTCTAATGACAATAAAATGGTAACTATAAATCCCATACCAGATGGCATTTATGACTTGAATTCTGATACTCTTTATTTTCAAGAGCTTAATCGTTTGTATAATATCTTCTCCTGTATTAAAAATGAGTATGTTCAAGGAACTTCTGATTCAATTCATGAATTTCTATCAAATGACATGATAAGTTTATGCGATGATTTTTCCGAAGATAAGGTAAGCTTGTCTAATAGGAAACGAATATTTGAAGTGGCTAGGGTTTATAACACATATTCTGATGCTCAAAAAGAAGAACTTAAAAGTTATATATGCCAATATAGTGATGGTGATTTAGAATATAATGAGCAAGACGGAAAGTTTAAAATAAATAATGATATCGATTTGCGTTTATTGCTGTTTGGTATGCAGATGCGTTTCTATAAGCAACCATTGAGTAATGATGTGCAAGTAGCAACAAGTTCAACAAGTATTCGAAATTTGAGATAGGCATATTTTAGTGGAAATGTTTAAGCTGTAAAGTTCGTGTCACGAAACTAGACTTATAGTCTGGCGGTCCCATCCCGCACAATCTGGCGAGACCTTTGATGGTCCGCCAACCTTATAGCGTAGCGGTTCCGAGCACCGGAGGGCGGTTACATCCTTCCTTTCTGAGAAGGGAAGGCTTGGTTAGGATGTGGAGCCCTCTTTGGCTAAAGAGGGACGGGGTGATTCGAAAAAATCTTATGTAAGAATTTAAGTTAGAACAATGAATATAATCAAAACCGATATAGAAGGCGTACTCATTATAGAGCCACGCCTCTTCCGTGATGCTCGTGGCTACTTCTTCGAGAGCTTCAGCGAGCGAGAATTTGATGAGAAGGTTGCCCCAATCCTGGGACACAGTGTTCACTTCTGCCAGGACAACGAGTCTATGAGCAGTTATGGCGTGATGCGAGGCTTGCACTTCCAGCGCCCACCATATACACAAAGCAAGCTGGTACGCTGCGTAAAGGGTAGAGTACTTGATGTAGCTGTGGATATTCGTAAGGGATCATCAACCTATGGCAAGCATGTGGCCGTAGAGTTAACAGAAGACAATCATCGACAGTTCTTCATTCCAAAGGGCTTTGCCCATGGTTTCGCAGTCCTTTCAGAAACAACAGTCTTCCAATATAAGTGTGATAACTTCTATCATCCAGAGGCAGATGGAGGCATCAGCATCCTCGATGATACCCTTGGTATCGATTGGAAAATCCCTACAGAGCATGCTAATCTCTCAGAGAAAGATACGAAGCATGCAATACTGAAGGATTTTGATAGTCCATTCGATATCAACGTGGATTTATACTAAGTCATACGTTGTTCTTGTTAAGCATTGATTATGCTGTGCTGGAAAAGTCGAAGGAAATCTATACTTTGCCAGCCGAGTTCGGCTGGAGCGATTTAGGCAGCTGGGGCAGCCTCCGTACCTTGCTTCCACAGAATGAGGCTGGCAATGCTAAGGTAGGCAAGGACATCCGATTGTATGAATGCAAGAACTGCTTGGTACATGCAGCCGATGAAAGCAAAGTGGTAGTTCAAGGCTTGAACGGCTATATCGTAGCCTAGAAGCACGGCCAGCTGCTTGTCTGCTCATTGAAAGAAGAACAGAGGATTAAGGAATTTGGAAAATAAGGTAATTGCTTGTGATATAGTGGAGATACTAAATTGATGAAATACTATAAATGCCACTCTTCGTACTCAACGGCTACTCAGCGAGGGATAGTGGATATAGAGCGGCCACAAACATCAATTATTTATGGAATACGAAAAACCTTCATTCCTAGCACAAAGTGCAATTATGATGGCTGATTGTCAGAGAAAGCCATGTGGAAGACCTTCTTGTACAAGAAAACCTTCTGGCACGCATTAATTGAAAGCTTTGTGTAAAACTGAGCGATAGTTATATACTATCGCTCACAATTTGATCGCTATGATAGTTCAAAAATTGCCATATATTTTGTTTCGGTCTTATTCTTCTTATGGTTATCTTACAGATAATCGTAATTTTGGATATGATACCGCTTCACATAGTTGCAAGAAAGTAGGAGAATTAATATTGTCTAATACCGGTAAGGTTTTCTACGCTAACCTTAAGGATATTCCAGAAAAGCTAGATGATGTTTTTCTTCGTTTAAGCAAGTTGTATTCTGCTGTTCCTGTTGCTGTGATAATTAGAGATGCCTTGGAGTTTTACAAAGACTTGCATTCGAAAGGTTTTATCTTTATGGGGGCTGAACATGATTTTGCAGATTTCGTATCGCATTATTTTTCATATGATAATAGACAAGCTTTTGAGTTGAATATTCCTCAGTTACAAGCTAGTCAAACAATATACGAAGAGACATTTGGAACAAAATATAGCTTGTCTCGCGTTCATGTTGATATTTCGAGTCGCTGTAATGAAAGATGTGTTCATTGCTATATACCAGAAAAGAATAAATGTACTATAATGCCAGAGAAAGTATTTGATAGAATTCTCTTTCAATGTTGTAGTATGAATGTTCTTAATATAACGATTAGTGGTGGTGAGCCATTATTAAACCCGAATTTGAAACGCTTTTTATTAGAGTGCAGTAGATATAACTTCTCTGTTAATTTGCTCTCAAATTTAACATTGTTATCAGAAGAATTGATTGAACTAATAGCAGCAAATCCGTTGATAAGCATTCAAACATCACTGTATTCTATGGATGAGAGTGTTCATGATTCCATAACCCGTAAGAAAGGTAGCTTTGAACAAACACTTCATTCAATAAAAGAACTTCATGCAAGGAATATACCTATTCAAATAAATTGTCCGGTTATGAAGCAGAACAAAAGTAATTATAAGGGTGTATTGGAATTTGCTAAATCATTGAATATTGAGGCTGATTATGATTACTCACTTTATGGTAGTTATGATTTAACCTCTAGTAATTTGTCATGTAGATTGTCTGCTGAAGAGATCGAAAATATAGAAAAAACAAAGGTTTTGAATAATTCAGAATTAGAGTCTATAAAAAACAAGCAGAAAGATTCTTCAACTCCAATATGTCCTGTATGTAAGAGTTCTTTGTGTGTCTCAAACAATGGTGATATTTATCCTTGTGAAGGATGGCAAAATCTCAAGTTAGGAAATATAGAAAAACAAAGTTTGAAAGAAATATGGGATGAAAATCCTATAGTATTGGGATTGAGAAATCTACAATATAAAGATTTTCCTAAATGTAATTCTTGCTTGCAGAAACAGTATTGTTCTATATGTCTGATTATGAATGCGAATGAAGACAAAAAAGGAAATTATAGTAATGTTAATCCATTCATATGTGAGGTCGCAAAAATCAAAGAACGAAGTTATAGAAAAGATAATTAATGGTATTATTTTGAAGATTAGAATCAAATATCCTCAATAAAAATTTCAGATTATGAAAGCAAACAGATTGACTTTGTTGGTTAGCATTTTAGCAATAGTTTTGAGTGTGATAGCAATATCAATATCATTGCCAAGAACCGAGATGTCGTTTGATTATCTTGGATTTATTACAGGGAGTCTAGGCTTTCTTGTGACAGTTCTGTTGGGCTGGAACATATATACTATATTTGATTTCAGACAGGAAAGGCAAAATCTAAAGGCATATTTCGATGAGCAAAAGCAATCTGTCAAAGCTGTAGGAAGTGATTTACGGATGACTTTCAAAAACCAGATTGCAAATGTTTCACTATTGGAGAAGCATATTTCTGATGTTTATTCTTATTTGATGGGCATAAATACCTCTATACCTTTGCTCTTTTATTACATTCATTTGACGTTGGGTGCTATAATCAATTCGGCGCAGTCGGAAAACTATGACAATTGTAATTTGTGGGTGAACGAGCTTCTTGCAGTGATAAAGGAACCGGAAGTAATAGAAATGCCAATAACAAGTAAGATGTATTTGTTGAAGTCGTTTACTATGATTTACCATTCGGAGAACATAAAACGACTTGATGAATTACATCGTGTTATTGCGAGATTGAAAGAAATACCAGATCCGGAGACTAAAGATTAGTGCTGATAAAGGAAACTTTGATCATGTAAACACTTAAAATATGGATTAGATTAGAAAGGTATATCTTTCTAATTGTCGGCAAGTTTTCGAAAGGAGAGAAATGTCCTGATATGGTAGATTTTCAGAAAACTCCAATCTCTTTGCTCCAATTTGTAGCCCATAGGAAAAGCAATAAGAAAAGACTTGGCAGAACTTTATGATTATTTTAAGTTGAATGAGCTATCTGAGCAACAAGTACTGGAAAAGATTTTTATAAAAATGATTATGACTTTGAATACATTAGAAAAATATTTTTCCAATGATTAAATTTTAGATTATGAACTACAAAGAATTATCACAACCGCATTTGCGTAAAATAGTTGATTATCATATTGAAATGCTGTCTGTAGGTGCTGCGGATTGTTTCATTATTCATTATACAGATAATGATCAAAACAATTATATAATATTAGTGGATTCAGGTAATTATAATGATGCCGAAAGTATTCTGCAACATTTAAGAGAAACTTACCGCTATGAAAATCTGACTATAAATTTAGCAATAGTAACACATCCTGACGATGATCATTATGGTGGATTTGTTAAGATGTTGGAGAAATTAAAGAACAGAGATAGTGATTCAATACCTATAGATAAGTTTTGGTTAAATAACCCACAAAATCATATAACAACCAAACAAGTAGAGAACAATATAACTCCTCAAACCTTGCAGAAACGTGTAGCGAAACTATTTGACCAAGGAGATAGCAACTTGCTTGATTTAATTTCTGAATTAAAAATACCTACAGAAGAAAAATTTGCTAAGTCCAAAACAATAAGAGGTTTGTTGGGAAACCAAAGTTTTACTTATGTTTGTAGGGAACGCGAGTTTTTAGGCTTTACTATAGTTGGTCCAACAGAATCCTATTTTAAAGAATTAGCCCCTCAGTTAAGATACGATAATTTGAAGGGGTATAAATACGATAGTGAGGAAGACGAGTCAGATTTTAAGCCAGATAGTAAATGTTTAAGTAAGGCATTGGATGCAGCTAATGATGATCCATCCAAGCATAATCAAAGTAGCTTGATGTTTGTTTTTGAACCAGAGAAGAATGTTAAATACTTGTTTTGTGGTGATGCTGGTGAAGATGCGTTTTGCAATATTCCTAAAACTCATCTCAATGAGATACACAATGTATATTGGATGAAGGTTCCACATCATGGCAGCAAGCACAATTTGACAAGTAATATAATTAACTATTGTCATCCAAAGGTTGCTTATATTTCAACAGAAAAACAAGGGCATTATCTTAATCAATGTACTATTAATGCTTTGAAAGGTATAGGATGTTGCGTCTATAGTAATCACAAAAATCATGCTCATATTCTTCACCACGATGGAGAACGTGAAGGGTATGGACCTATAAATCCAGAATAAGATGGACAATGAAGGAAAGAAAATAGGCTTGGCTCTATCGGGTGGAGGTTATAGAGCTGCAGCCTATCATATAGGTACATTACGAGCACTCCATAAACTTAATGTCCTTGATAAGGTAGATGTTATATCTTCTGTATCGGGAGGTTCCATAACGGCTGCTTACTATGTCCTAAATAAGGATAAAGGATTTGATACGTTTGAGAAATCCTTTAAGGAGAAGCTCAAACATAATGTTTTATGGATAGCCATTATCGAACTTTTATTGGTAATAGGAGCAATCGTTGCTATAGTTCGATTCTCTCCAGATGGTTATGGCGTGTGGCCTTTGGTTGGATGTATAGTATTACTCTTATTGGTATGGTATTATGTTTTGCCAGTAAGTAAGTTTATAGAATGGGCATATTGCTTGTTGTTCTTTAAAGGAGCAAAATTAGACTCCTTGCCAGATTCTCCAGTTCTTGCTATTAATTCTACGGATTTATCTACTGGTAATCAGTTTACTTTCTCACAGGATAGGATGACCTGTTATCCTTATAAGAAAAATCTACAGTTTAAAACATCAGGCTTCCCTTTAGCACGAGCAGTGATGGCATCGTCATGTATTCCACAAATATTTTCACCGATAAAGATAGGCAAAAAGTATAGAACAGGTAAAAGTTTAAAGAAACCATTATTAGTAGATGGAGGTCTTTATGACAACCAAGGTGCACATAAATTTGAAAGTTCCGATAGCCACTATGCTGTAGATTATGCAATTGTAAGTGATGCTGGTAATTCAGAAATATCGTCAAAAAGGTGTATTAATCCTATAGGAACATTGAAAATGACATCTGAGATATTGATGAAACGCATCAAGAATTTCCAACGACAACACAATAGTTATATTCCTGACTATAAGAAAAAGGTATTGTATGCTTACAATGATTTAATGTGGAATGAGTATGAGAGCTTTCCTAGTCGATTTGTTCAAAACATCAAGGCTGGTTATATAACTAAGCAAGTTCTTGATGCACATGGAATTTCGAACGAAATGCTTTCTCAATTAAGAGATGATCAGACATCAGAAGATGCTTTCAATGAGATACTTTCATTGGTTGAGAAAAATATAGGTTGGCAACAACTTTTGCAACGAGTTCCCAAGAATCATACCGTTGCCGTAAAAGTTTGCACTAATTTGGTTGGGCTTACAGATAAAAAAATAAATGCTCTGATAGAACATTCAGAGTGGATGACAGAAGTGCAGGTTCGCATGCATTTGCCTTTCTTGCTTAAAAATAATTAGGATGATTCTTTAAAAAAAATGAGATTATGGCAGATTTGAAGATTATTATATGTGATGTTGGAAATGCAGCTTCGGCTATAGTAAAAGTCCCTACAGGTTATTCTATGATGATAGATTGTGGATGCAATCAAGAAAAGAATAATCCTGTAGATGTATTTTTCAGAAATTTAAAATGGCTGCAATCTAAAGATTACGTGACTAAATTAGGAGTTCATTATAAGTTGGCTTTACTTCACATAACACATCCTGATGATGATCATGTAAGAAATGCCGAGCGAGTGACAAAAGAACTGACTCCTTATTTAGTTCGTCGCAATAATTGTAACTTATTTTCGGATTGTGACTCTATCAATCAAGATTACAAAAAATATATAGATTCTATTTATAATGGAAACAATCCAGAGATTGTTGATTATGGGTTAGATGCAAATGAAGTCTTTTGTATACCTTTTGAAGAAGTTCAAACTAATGCAAAATTGAATAAGAAGGTTAGAAATAATTCAAGTATTCTTCGATATATCAAATATAATGGATACCGAATTCTTTTTGCTGGTGATTTAGAGAAAGATGGTTGGGAATGGTTATGTAATAATGATTTAAGATTTATAAGATTAATGAAGGAGGGATTGGATATCCTTATAGCTCCTCATCATGGTCATATTTCTGGATTCCCAAAGAGCTTGTTTGATTTGACTGGCAATGTAAGATGTGTAATACATTCAAAAGATTCTGAAGCCAATAAAGATGGAACTGATGTATCTTCGCAATATGGTGATTATTGTAAAGGAATAGTATATAAGACTTTATCTGATAATCAATTTTATAAAGGTAAAGTTTTGACAACTCGTAGTAATGGAAATATTTATCTTTCTGTATGTAATGGATCCTTGGATGTGTGGACCTCTAAGGCTTCATCAAATCATGAAAGATATTAAGGTAAAGTGTGATAGTTATGATTACTTGTAACTATGCGTGTTAGTCTCATATATATCTGGCGGTCCCATCCCGCACAATTTGGCGAGACCTTTGATTGGTCCGCCAACCTTATAGCGTAGCGGTTCTGAGCACCGGAGGGCGGTTACATCCTCTCGTCCCTGAGGGAAGAGAGGCTTGGTGAGAAAGGTGGAGCTCTCCTTGCAGGAGAGACGGAGAGGTAGAAAAAACTCCTTCTTTAATGGTAAAGAAGGACGGGATGATTTTAGAAAACATGTTATTGATCAATAAATAATAATAATATGAAAGGAATAGTATTAGCAGGTGGAAGCGGAACACGCTTGTACCCCATCACAAAGGGTATCAGCAAGCAGCTGATACCAATCTTTGATAAACCGATGATATATTACCCAATATCAGTATTGATGTTGGCAGGTATCCGTGAGATACTCATTATTTCAACACCATTTGACTTGCCAGGCTTCAAGCGCCTTTTAGGCGATGGAAGCCAGTTAGGTGTGAAGTTTGAGTATGCAGAGCAGCCATCACCAGATGGCTTAGCCCAAGCCTTCATTATCGGAGAGAAATTCATAGGTAATGATTCCGCTTGCCTCGTATTAGGCGATAATATCTTCTATGGTGCAGGATTAAATCAGATGCTGCATCAAGCAGTAGTAGATGCTGAACAGAATAACAAGGCAACAGTTTTTGGCTATCGTGTAAGTGATCCTGAGCGATATGGAGTTGCTGAGTTTGATGAACAAGGCAATTGCCTGAGCATTGAAGAGAAGCCTGAAGATCCTAAGAGCAACTATGCAGTGGTTGGCTTATACTTCTATCCTAACAAGGTGGTGGAAGTAGCCAAGCATATCAAGCCATCCGCTCGTGGAGAGTTGGAAATCACCACCGTAAATCAGGAGTTTTTGGAGGATAAGCAGCTGAAGGTACAGACCATGGCAAGAGGATTTGCCTGGCTCGATACCGGAACCCATGATTCTCTTTCTGAAGCATCCACCTTTATTGAGGTCCTGGAGAAGCGGCAGGGCTTGAAGGTAGCTTGCTTGGAAGGAATCGCATACCGTCAAGGTTGGATTACCGCAGAACAGTTGAGAGAGAATGCCCAGCCAATGTTGAAGAATGACTATGGCAAGTATCTCCTTTCAATACTTGAAGAGAAAGATCAAACATTAAAAAAGAATTTGGAATTTTAAGCAGAAGATAATTATGGCAGGTGAAATGCCAGGGGCTTATTTTATAAGCTACTTTTCGGCTCTTGGTATGGAGCCTGCCTTTCTTAAAATATAAAACGATGAATATAATCAAAACAGAAATAGAAGGCGTTCTCATTTTAGAGCCACGCCTCTTCCGTGATGCTCGTGGCTACTTCTTCGAGAGTTTCAGCGAGCGAGAGTTTGAAGAAAAGGTTGCCCCAATCCTGGGACACTGTGTTCACTTCTGCCAAGACAACGAGTCTATGAGCAGCTATGGCGTGCTACGAGGCTTGCACTTCCAGCGGCCACCTTATACCCAGAGCAAGCTGGTACGCTGCGTAAAAGGTAGAGTCCTCGATGTAGCAGTAGATATCCGTAAGGGCTCCCCTACTTACGGCAAGCATGTAGCTGTAGAACTGACAGAAGACAATCATGTCCAGTTCTTCATTCCAAAGGGCTTTGCCCATGGTTTCGCAGTTCTCTCTGAAACAGCCGTCTTCCAATACAAGTGTGATAACTTCTATCATCCAGAGGCTGATGGTGGAATCAGTATCCTCGATGACACCCTCGGTATTGATTGGAAGATACCAACGGAACATGCTAATCTCTCAGAGAAAGATACGAAGCATGCGATGTTGAAAGACTTTGATTCTCCATTCGATATCAAAGTAGATTTATATTAATAGAGTCTTATGGCTAATAAAGTTTTTTTAGAGCGAATGACCTCGATGCTCCTAGAGGATTTTCAAGACAAAGCTGTTTAATAAATGCATACCTGCGGAAAAGCTTACAAGGAAATGATGAGCAGTTTGTATTTCTTGGAAGATGATCTATTCAACAATTCATGTTACTTCAAATTCGCAACAGAATTGTATTGTCTGAACAATGGATATATCCAAGGAAAAATAAACAAACTTGAAAAAATATTATTGTAACAAGGCTGTTTTCAATATAGATAACTATTTAAACGATAAGAATTATGGCAACAATAACTGATTTTTCAGCATGGCTTTCATGTATAGATTTGAGTGATTATAATGATATTTGGTCATTATATCATACAGTATCAGATTTATCAGAATATTCATCTTTTAAGATTGATGTAAAAGAAGAAACAAATGGAACGAAGTATTTTCTAAATAGTGTTGAGTGTGATGATACTTTAATGTTAGCTTCAGAAGCTGCACGTTAGACATTTTTATCAATAATAGAAGATAATTATTGTGAAGGTATGGATATTGAGGGATATTATGCATATCATCATGCAATGGAAAAAGACGATTAATTCCTATGAAAATAATTAAGGCTTCACAATTGATATATTCTATCTCAGCAGAGGTAGATACAGAAATAGAGATTACTGCTGTTAGAGTGAATCGTTTATGCTCTAATATGCGCCTTAAGGATATTTATTGCGAGTTGCGACAAATTGATTTTGAAGATCTCATGATGGAGTTCCCAAATGTAATTTCTATGGATGAATTAGAGGTAAGAGTTGAACCAACCCCAGAATTTAAATCTGCAATACAGAGTTATTTTCGTTTTGATTCTAATTTACTTAGTAATAAAGAACTTTTTAGATATTGGGAGGAAACGGATGAGTAATTATAAGCGTATTTTAGATAGTGTACATGGTTACATCAATGTGCCTAAAGAATACTGTGACAAAATAATAGATACTGTCTATTTTCAACGATTGCGTCGCATAGAACAAACATCAGGTCGTTCATTATTTCCAAGTGCACGACATGATCGCTTTATTCATTCTCTTGGCGTTTTTAATTTAGGTCAAAAGATAGTTGAGAGTATAAAACGTAGATACCCTAATGGTTTTACTGATCATGACCAACAAGTTTATGATAGTTATGTGATAGCTTGTCTCTTGCATGATGTATGTCATAGTCCATTTTCTCATACTTTTGAGAATTATTATGCTTTAGGAAATGACTTGCGTGGTCTTCTTACGGCAGCATTAAATGATGAGGGGTTTACTGATGATTGGGAAGTTTCTTTTTCAAATGCTGCACCTCATGAAATAATGAGTGCTTTGCTTGTCGTGAAAGAGTTCAGAAGTTGGATAGAAACAGAGGCTCATGCAGACATAAAATTGATAGTCAGAATGATAATTGGGTGTAAATATATGTCTGATAAGAAGCATAAGAGTTTTGAAAATGCTTTTATTGATTTGATACATGGCGACATCATTGATGCTGATGGTTTGGATTATGCTTGTCGTGATGCATGGGCTTCTGGATATTGTACATCCAAGATAGATGTTGATCGTTTGATTGATTCCATTTCTATAGAAAAGGATGAAGAAGGACAATTTTTAATCTGCTATACTGCAAAAGCATTGAACGAAATCGAGGCTGTTTTAAATGTAAAGAGTTTCCAGCAAACAAATGTAATAACGCACCACACTGTGGTGTATGAGCAATATTTACTTGTTAAAGCGATGGAATCTGCCGCCCTTTTCCATATAGATGGTAAAGAAAATGTAGAAGATGCCAATGAGCGCACTTCTGCTTTGAAAAAACTATGTAACTTTGACAGCTTTGAGCATCCAATACAGCTACAAAATAGTAAAGTGAATTTAGTCTATCCTATGGATGATGATTTTGTATCATTAATGAAATATATTCCAAATGACAAGTATGTAAAACAATGGTTAAGCAGACAGTATAACTTGAAACCACTTTGGAAATCCAAAGCGGAATTCTTCCACTTGTTTCCAATGCTGATAGATAAGAAATATACAGACAAGAATTGGTTGTTTTCTGACGCATGTCAAAAATATATTTCAGAAGAGTTCGGTATCGCTTCATCTTCAATTTGGATTATCCCTGCAACCTCTAAATATAAGGGAAATCTTGCCAGCAAAGTACATTTGTATGTCAATGGTAAAATACATCTTTATACAGACTTATTTAAAGGAGATAAAAATTCCTTTATACCAAATCAATTACCGTTTTCTTATATCTATGTACCAAAAGATTATGATGTGAGCGCTATTGTCGCAAAGTTGAATGAGAAGATTAAAAGTTTTATTTTTAGTTAGTTTAATATAGACAAACATATAGTTATGATAGCATCAGTTCAATATAATGATTTAAGAGGAACGTCAGCAACTGATATTGCTGACGGTTATATGAATTCACTTCAGAAATATCTCATGGACACATACGAAAAGTATAATTCTGAAAGATATGTTTGCCGTGGTTGTACAATATGAACCAAGTCTTATAGACTGCGTTGGGAGTGGAATACTTCGGAAAATATAAATAAGAACAAAACACAATATCATGATGAATGATTTTAAAGATATAAAAGTAGCAGTAGCCGGTACTGGCTACGTCGGTCTGAGCATAGCAACGCTATTATCTCAGCACCATCATGTAACAGCAGTAGATGTAATCCCAGAGAAGGTAGAGAAACTCAACAATAAGATTTCTCCAATCCAGGACGATTACATCGAAAAGTATTTGGCAGAAAAGCCATTGAACCTCGTGGCAACTCTTGACGGCAAATCAGCCTACAAGGATGCAGACTTCGTAGTGATTGCAGCACCAACCAACTACGACCCAGTGAAGAACTACTTCGATACAACCCATGTAGAAGAAGTCATCGACCTGGTTCTGGAGGTAAACCCAGATGCAGTGATGGTCATTAAGAGCACCATCCCAGTAGGTTACACCCGCAACCTCTACTTGAAGTATGCCAAGAAGGGCGTGAAGAAGTTCAACCTCCTCTTCTCTCCAGAGTTCCTTCGTGAGAGCAAGGCACTCTATGATAACCTTTACCCAAGCCGTATCATCGTAGGCTATCCAAAGATTATCGAGCGTCCTGAGTTCGCAGAGGAGAACGAGGCAATCAAGTCAGTAACCAATGTCGAGATGTTGAAGGAAGCAGCCAAGACCTTCGCCGCTTTGCTCCAGGAAGGTGCCATCAAGGAAAACATCGATACCCTCTTCATGGGCATGAAGGAAGCAGAGGCAGTCAAGCTCTTCGCCAATACCTATCTGGCACTCCGAGTAAGTTACTTCAATGAGTTGGATACATACGCAGAGGTAAAGGGACTCGATACCAAGGCTATCATCGATGGCGTAGGTCTTGACCCACGAATCGGCACCCATTACAACAACCCAAGCTTCGGCTATGGTGGTTATTGTTTGCCAAAGGATACCAAGCAGCTTCTGGCAAACTATGCAGATGTTCCAGAGAACCTGATTGAGGCTATCGTAGAGAGCAACCGTACTCGTAAGGACTATATTGCTGATGCCGTACTCCAGAAGGCTGGCTATTACAGCTATGCCGATGCCAACAGCTATGATGCCAGCAAGGAGCACAACTGTGTGATTGGTGTCTATCGCCTGACCATGAAGTCAAACAGCGATAACTTCCGCCAGAGTGCCATCCAGGGCATCATGAAGCGTATCAAGGCAAAGGGTGCCGAGGTAGTCATCTATGAGCCAACCTTGGAAGAGGGCAGCACCTTCTTTGGTAGCCGAGTAGAGAATAACCTCGAAGTCTTCAAGGCACAGAGCCATGCCATCATTGCCAACCGCTACGATGCTTGTTTGGATGATGTAAAGGATAAGGTTTATACACGAGATATTTTTAGAAGAGATTAGCAGTATTCAAAATTGGTACAATTAGTAAATCATATCTTTTGTTAATAATAAGGGTGGTGTTAGATGAATTACTATCACCCCCTATATTATAGGTAACTTTGCTTTGATATGATGTACTAATAAATTGAAGATGTAAAAAGAGCAGAAAATGCTGATTATTATATAAATTAGATAAATTATTTTATGTCGGATCAAACTTCAGATAATAATAAACGAATTGCGAAGAATACCCTACTCCTTTATGTGAGAATGATATTCCTATTATTGATAAGTTTATTTACTAGTAGGGTTATATTGCAAACTTTAGGAGTTGAGGACTATGGAATTTATAATGTAGTTGGTGGTGTCGTTACCATGTTCGCTTTTTTTAATACAGCAATGGCTGGGTCCACACAACGCTTTCTAAATTTTGATTTAGCAAAAAATGACATAACTGAATTAAATGATACGTTTAATACTTCTTTATTGATCCATTCGATAATAGCTATAATTGTAATCATTTTAGTTGAAACTATTGGTATGTGGTTCTTATGCAATAAAATGGTTATTCCTGAAGAACGATATGGAGCAGCTTTATGGGTATTTCAATGTTCAATTTTAACGATGGTAGTAGGAATAATGAGCATACCTTATAATGCTGCAATAATAGCACATGAAAAAATGAGTGCTTTTGCTTATATAAGTCTATTGGAAGCAGGAATGAAACTTGCTATTGTCTATTTGTTGCTAATATCAGATTTTGACAAACTAAAGGTTTATGCAACACTATTGTTGTGTATAAGTATAATCATTCGTGTTGTTTATTCTTCTTATAGTAAGAAGCATTTTCCAGAAACAAAAATAAAACTGGTATGGAATACAGATAAAATTAAAAGAATGGGTGCGTTTGCAAGCTGGAATTTAATTGGAAACTTAGCATTGATGGGAGTTACGCAGGGCTTGAATATGGTACTGAATATATTCTTTGGTCCAATAGTGAATGCTGCACGAGGTGTGGCTGTTCAAGTACAAAATGCTATCCTTCAATTCGCTAGTAGTTTTCAAACGGCAATTAATCCGCAAATAACAAAAAGTTATGCTGTTGGTGATTATTCATATATGCATTCTTTAATTTGTCGAGGTGCAAAGTTTTCTTTCTTTTTGGTTTTTCTTCTATCGTTGCCAATTTTGGTTATGACCAATCAAGTTTTAGAATATTGGTTAGAAACTCCACCTGTGTATTCTGCAGCATTTTTACAGATTATTATTATAACAGCGTTGGTGGATTGTCTTTCCAATCCTCTAAACAATGCTATTAATGCTTCTGGTAGGATTCGGAGTTTTCAATTAATCAATGGTATTACAATGTTAATGGTGATACCAGTTTCTGTTATTGTATTATATATGGATAAAAATCCATGTTGGGTATTTGTTGTACAATTCGCATTGACTTCATTCACACATTTCGTGAAACTTTGGTTTGCTAAGAAGAGAACAGGGCTTCTTTTAAAAGTTTATCTTAAGAAGGTTTATATCCCTTGTCTCTTCGTTATTATATTAGGTTCTATTATTCCTTATATTATTCACAAAGTTTTAGCGGAAAATATTTTTTCATTCTGTTTGGTTGGTGTGCTTTGTATGTGTTCTGTTTGTATAGCTATTTATGTCGTTGGATTAGATAATAACGAAAGAATAGCCATATCTAAAAAAATCAATTCGGTAATTGGAAAAATAAATATTAAATGAAAAATGAATCATGCATTTCTGATACAATGTCATACTTCTCCACTATTGGTAGGGCTGTTGATAAATAAGTTAAAGGCTTCTAATCATTTTTTCTTTATTCATGTAGATGGCAAAACGGAAAATTATGATGAATTCTTGAAATATAAATCTGAAAATGTCTTCTTCACTCATAAACGATACAAGGTAAATTGGGGCGCAGAAGAACAAATCTATTTGACTTTAGAATTACTCAGTTTGGCTTCGCAAAGTAACATTGATTTTGAATATTACCATTTGATATCAGGGCAAGATTTGCCTATAGTGTCAAATGTTGTGTTTGATGATTTCTTTGATTCTGCTGCCAAACATAAATTTTCGTTTATGGAATTGGATGTAAAAACGAAAATAGAGGATAGGTTTATGTTGTTTCATTGTAATAAAATCTGTAATGTGAGACAATCTGCGTTTGGGCACTTTTGGGAGGAAAAGGTTGTAAATTTGCAACGTAGAGTTTCTCGGTATGTACATTTTAGGATGAAGTTTCGACTACAACCCTTTAAAGGAAATAATTGGTGGTCTTTGAATCATATGGTTGTTGATTACATTATGAATTATTGTAAGCAGCACCCTGAATATATACAAAGGTTTTTGTTTACTTCTTGTTGTGATGAAGTTTTCTTCCATACAATAGTTTTCAATAGCCCATTGCGCTCTTCTATAGTATTGGATGATTTGAGATATGTAGATTGGACAGCAAGCTATGAGGGAGAATCATTGCCAAGAATATTGAAAGAAATCGATTATTCAAAAATAATAAAATCAAAAAAACTATTCATGAGGAAAATAGATTTGTCTCTGTCTTCTTCTTTAATTAATAAAATATATAAATAATTATGAAAGTTGGTATTATAACATTTCATGCATCACATAATTGTGGTTCTATGCTTCAAGCTTTTGCTTTGACAACAGTGTTGAAAAATATGAATATTCCTTGTGAAATTATAGATTTCGCAAATAAAGGTTCTCGTGCTATGTATAATTCAATTCCACCAATTTATCCTTTCAAGCGAGGTGTACGAGGACGTTTTAGCAAATGGTGGAAAACTTTGCCTTATGTATCGTTACTTGATAAGCAAAAGGCATTTTATCTAGATTTTATGAATTGCCATTTGCCTTTGACTAGCAAAGAATATAAGTCAAATATAGACTTGCAGAATGAACGATTTGATTATACTCATTATATTTGTGGTAGTGACCAGGTGTGGAATATATCATGTGGTGATGCAGATGATTCTTATTTCTTGAACTTTGTAAAAGGCGGTGCTCGCAAAATTTCCTATGCTTGTTCTCTTGGCGCCAATGTCATCAAGGATAAAGCAAAGGACGTGAATGTATATAAGAAGTATTTGACTTCTTTTGATGCATTATCTGTGCGTGAGAAAAATGCAGTTAAGCAGATCGAGGATTTGAGTGGTAAGCATGTTGATTTATTGGTAGATCCGACGTTATTATTGAATCAGCTTGATTATGAGAAGTTATTGAATGTCGGAGATCGTTTGATCAAAGAGGATTACATCTTTTATTATGCATTCAACTATACAACAGAGGTAAACAATACTGTTATGGAGATATCTAAGAGGTATAATTTGCCGGTTTATATTATTGATGCACGAGCATGGGGACCACAAGGTAAGCGTAAGGAAGGACTTCGATTATTTGACAAATCTGGTCCTGTTGTTTTCTTGAACTTGATGAAATATGCTAAATTGTCTTTGACGACATCTTTTCATGGTACTGTTTTCTCTGTAATTTTTGGTAAGCCATTCTGGTTTATCAATAGTTCTATGCATAATTCTAAGGATGATAGAGCAAGTTCTTTGTTGGAAATGTTAGGATTGTCCGACCATTTGATTTATGGTGACGATTTATTGCGTAATAGAGATGTCTTTGAAAACATTGATTACGAATCTTGTTATAAGAGAATTGAGCAAGAGAAAAAGAAGGCTATGAGTTATTTGAAAAAATCATTATATTAGGTTTATGAAAACATTAGCAAATATATTATTTCTTCTACTACTAATTATCCTTCATTTGAATATATTTCCAACAGAGACTGGCTTTTTTGATCATCCTCTTTTAAGTTTGCTTCCATTTGTTGTAATTATGTTTTTCAATAGTAATTACATGTTGAAGGATAGTTTGTTGTTGTTTTATTTTGTGATAATGATGCTATATACATTTATTGCATCAAAATCCATCTTTTTTGTAGCGGATTTATGTTGGGGATTTACGTTGCTATGTTTGTCAATAAAATGCTTTCGCCAGAAATATTTTAAAAATATAGTCATTTTTTTATTTGGGTTAGAAATTGCTTTGTCATTATACGAATACAGTATTGGATATAATTTTTTTGCTCAGATTGAATTAGATTTTACAGGAAGATTCCGCTCAACAGGAATATGGGGACACCCTTTGAATAATGCAATAATTCTGTCTTCGTTTATTCTCCTTGTTCTAATGGGAAATATAAGTTCTAAATATAAATTGTGCACATTTTTTGGGGGAATGTTGACATTATTTTGTTTTAATGCTAGAGCTTCTATATTATCTACTATACTATGTGGAAGCATTTATTTCCTATTAAAAAACAGAGGCAATTTTATGTTGCATTTTAAGAATCATAGATTCTATTATTTAATTTTTGTTATTATTTTTGGAATTGTATTTTTGTATTTATCCAATTCAGATTTAGGTGGAAAACTCTTTCTGAGTGAAAGTCGAAATTTTGAAGATGGTAGTGCGCAAGCAAGACTACAAGCATTTTCATTTTTTCAATCTTTATCGGTGCGAGATATACTGTTTGGATTAAAAGATTATAAGTTGACAGCTTCAATTTTCGGTTTGGCGTACATTGAAAATTCGTTATTGATACTAATTTTTCAATATGGTATTTTTATTGCCCTATTCACGTTGAGTGTTATAGTTATAATGATATACAAAATTATGAATAGGTTAACAAAAACAGGAAGAACTATTTTAATTTGCAATATCCTTTTTATAGGCTTTACTAGCCCAGCTTTATGCAATCTTTATATATATATTTTTATATTCTTTGCATATCAGGCGCTTTATGGATGTAATACACAAAAATATGCTTAGAAAAATTATAAATATCAATTGCTTAATGACATTCCTTGTTGTTGGTATTCATGCTTCATGTCGCATTCAGCTAACAGGGGAATACGATAGTTGGGTAAGTATGTTAAACCGATATGTGAATGTACTTTGTGATATGGCTGTTCCAACATTCTTTTCAATATCTGCTTATTTGTTCTTTCTAAAATTTCAGATAGGTGATTATTTTAAAAAGTTGCGGAGTCGCATAAAGTCATTGATAATCCCATATTTCATATTTTCGGCATTAGGCTTGTTGTTGATAAATGCAAAGTTATTTGTTAAAGGTGAACAATTAAGAGTTAATAACATATCTGATATATTGAATTCCCTCTTGTGGGCGGATTTTAATCCTCCGATATGGTATTTGTTGACTTTGTTTTCTTTCGCAGTTATTTCTCCTATATTGTATTTTGCTTTAAGCGGTAAATTTGCAAGATGTTCTGTGATTATATTGAGTATTATTTCGTATATTATCAATGTTAGCTGCGAAGTTCCATATTCCAATTTATTTTTTTGGTTTCCAGTTATAATTCCATTCTCATATTTTGGCATCAACCATAAGAATATTTTCAGTGATACTATTATTAAAGATAGGGGCATACGATGTTTCGTATTATTATTTACTTTATTCTTCCCATTTTTTTTCATAACATCTAGTGAATATTCAAGTAGTTATTATACATATCGTATATTGGCTCCTTTTTTGATATTACTTTGTTCTGACTTTTTTGATTTTAAGTCATTTGATTGGGCTAAGTTTACGTTTTTAGTTTATCTCTCCCATTCTTTAGTATTGTTGATGTTGGAGCATTTTCCTGTTTCTAATTTTGGAGAAGGATTGCTAAAATGGTGTGTAGTATTTCTGATATGCTTATTACTAAGTGGGGGGGCAAAGAGATTCTTTCCGAAAATATATTGTATTTTAAATGGTGGTAGATAAAAAATATTATGACGTTGTTCTCGATAATAATCCCAGTTTATAATACTTCTAACGAACTGTTGTCAAGATGTATTGAAAGTTTTATGAATCAGACTTATACTGATTGGGAAATCATATTGGTTGATGATGGTAGCAAAGAAGAAACTGCACTTTTATGTGATTCCTTTTCACAACATGATAAACGTATTAGAACTTTTCACCAGCAGAATGCTGGAGTCAGTAATGCGCGCAATGTTGGTTTATCCAAAGCTCGTGGAAACTGGATAGGTTTTTCTGATAGTGATGATGAGTTAGCTGTTGACACGTTAAGTGAGGTATTTAAAATAATAGATGCTCATAAGAATGTGCAATTAGTAAGAATTCCTGCTTTTTATTACTATGGTTCATCTTTTGGTAGAAAGAAAATAGACAAGCCTTCCATATTAAGTGATAAAAAGTCTGTTGATAATGTGTTGTTTGCTCAACGACGTAATGAAGTATGGAACTATTATATAAGAAAAGACTTACTTGAAGAGTCTCAGTTTAACCCTCTTGTAAAAATAGGTGAAGATCTTTTGTTCTTGCTACCTATTTGGGAACGTACTTCTTGTGCTTATTTCAGTGATAAAGGAATGTATTATTACTATTATGTAGAAGGGTCGGCTATGGCTAATGTCAATAATAAGAGAATAGAAACTGACGAGTTGTTGCTTGATGAGTTGCTACGAATGAATATTTCTGATAAAACACTTGCTAATGTTTCTATATTTTTTACGAATCTTTATTGCAGAAAACAATCTGTAGTCACGCCAAATATGAGCAAACTATTGGATAAGTTGTTTTTAAGAATGTCTATTAGGACAATTATTAGCTGCAGTTTAACATATCGTCAAAAAATACATCTCTTTTTTTCTAAGTATAATGTTTATAAGTGGTTATAAGCGTATGAATAATAAAATATTGACTATAATAATTCCTGTATATAATGTAGAGGATTATATTTACGAATGTCTTGAATCATTACATAATCAAACAAATCAGAGTTTTTATACGTTGTTTGTTGATGATTGTGGAACGGATAAAAGTATTCAAATTATAAATGAATATCTGGAATCTGGAAAATTGCATAATGCAAAAATAGTAAGACGTAAAAAAAATGGAGGATTGTCTGCTGCAAGAAATAGTGGTTTAAAAGAAGCAAAAACAGATTATGTAGTATTTTTGGATAGTGATGATTTTTTGGATACTAGAGCTGTTGAAATTTTTGTAGAGTCAGTTGAAAAATATCATTCTGATGTATTGTTATTTGATGACTTGAAAGTTCCTTCAAATCAGATACAGGAAAATCGTTTGGAAACTGGCGTCATTAATGGAAACTATAAGATTAGAGATTCCTTTTGTAGTCATAAAATACTAACAACGGCTTGGAATAAAGTTGTAAATAGACATTTCCTAGAAAAAAATCAGATTTTTTTTCAAGAAGGAATAATTCATGAGGACATATTGTGGGGATGGAAACTCTTTTCTAAAGCTCAAACAGTAGCTCGGGTTAAAGCTATTACGTTATATTACCGTGAGAGAGATAATTCAATTATGACATCTTCTTTTGGAAGAAAGAATATAGATAGTTTTTTGGTAATTCTTAAACAGATGAACAGAGATTTGCTTCTAATGAATGATAGAACTTTATATAACTATTTTTATTCAAGGTGGCTTGAATTCGTATTGAAGATATATAAATACTCATCTGGCAATGATTATATCTATGCTTATAAAAAGATGCAAGAATTGGTTCATGAAATACCTGTTAGTACCTTTTCGAAAGCATCAATTATGCTAAATATTATACTAAGATATCCAACATGTATATCCGTATTGTTGATGAAAATACTATTAAAGACTAGATTTAGATATATACAATAGTATTTTAACCAGTGTTATTGTTTCGTTTTCAATAATATTTTAAATACAATAGTTATAAGTTTTTAAATGTAATTATTTATTGAAGAATTATGATACAAATAATAGATAAACTTTATTCTAAATTGCCACATACTAATGTGGTAAATAGAAGTTTTCGTTATGGTGTTCGTGTTATAGCAAATTGGTGGGTTCGTTATTTCATGCCAATCAATGAGAAGTGTAGAGATATTAACGATAATACTATCATTGTGTCTCTCACTACTTACCCTGCACGAATCAAAATTGTTTGGATGACAATAGCATGTCTTCTTAACCAAGATTATTTGAATATGAGGGTTATCTTGTGGCTTTCAAAAGAACAATTCCAGAGTTTGTCTGATTTGCCAATAAAGTTGCTCAAATTACAAAAGAAAGGATTGATAATAAGATTTAAGGAAGATGACTTACGTTCTCATAAAAAGTATTACTATGCTTTCTCTGAGTATCCAAATAACATAGTTGTAACGGTTGATGATGATATCTTGTATCATCCACACATAATAAGTGCTTTGGTGGAAACTTATCAGCAACGTCCCAAGGATGTTATATGTAACAGGGCTGTAAATATAGATAAGCAAAATAATTATTCTTCATGGAGTATAGTTACAGATGCTAGTTCTTCTTGGAAAATATTGCCAACTGGAATAGGTGGAGTCTTGTATCCACCTAAAAGCTTAGATGATAGAGTCTTTGATATTGAAACAATAAAACAAACTTGTTTAAATGGTGATGATCTTTGGCTGAATTTTATGTGCCGATTACAGGGTACAAAAGTAACAAAGTCATCTTTTAAGACTGGTTTGATTACTATTTTATCTTCCCAAGAAACAGCTTTGTGTAAATCAAATTGTGGAGAAAATAAAAATGATCAACAGATCAAATCTATCTCGCAGTGGGCTACTAGCCAGATGAATATAGATTTCTTTTATAGAGTATAGTGGAAAAGCTTTTTTATAATTCAAGAATACTGTTATTTATTACTTGAACGGCTTCTTTGTATATAATCTCATTTGCTATTAGATTTATCAACAAGCATTTAACTTTGTCTTTAGGTAAGTTTTAGTGTAATATAATATGAAACATATAGTAATATTTAGAACTTCTGGTTCTTTCTTAGATTTTAATACCTATAATTGTCAAGAATTAGGTTTAGCCAAAGCTCTTGTCAAGAAAGGGTATAAGTTGTCCTTGATATTGGGAGGTCCCACAAAAAAGCATATCATTTATGATGTTAAGGATAGGCATATTGATATTTACTATCTCACTTATAGTTCTATCAAACAGTCGATATGTGTTTTTCTTTTACCTTTGCACCCAGGAATCAAGTTAGGATATTTGGTTAATGGGTGTTAAGGTGAACTATCTTTCTTTCAAG